>Ga0265297_10000181_pt1 | contig 209974 bp, 286 predicted proteins | sample Munlanlwell13791_FD_192502 | JGI IMG/M metagenome (GOLD analysis project Ga0265297, IMG submission 192502) | Leachate microbial communities from a municipal landfill in Southern Ontario, Canada - Leachate well 137-91 | ecosystem: Engineered > Solid waste > Landfill > Unclassified | place... | reverse complement strand
GATGAAAAAATAGCTATGTTTGTGGAGCACAATGGATATCTTGGTAAAGATGTCAAAGAAGTGAGAGAAATGTGCACGAAATATAATACATTAATGTTAGAAGATAGTGCTCAATCAGTAGGTTTAGATGGTGCTGGTAAATATGGAGATATTTCTATTTTTTCTTTTTCTACTCCTAAAATGATAACAACAGGACAGGGAGGCGCTATATTAACAGATAATGAAGAATATTATGATTCTTGTTGTAATATGAAAGATCAAGGTGGAAATTGGAGAGAAACTAAAATCCATAAAGAAATAGGTTTAAATTTTAAATTTAATGATATTTTAGCTTGTTTAGGACTTTCTCAATTAAATGATTTAGAAAATATAAAAAAAGAAAAAAAGAGAATTTTTGATGAATATAGAAAATATATAAAATTATTTGATTTTGGTCAAGAAATAACAGCAATGGCAGCATTGATACATGATAAAGAATTTTATCGTTTTGCAAATTCAAAAACACAAACATTTTGTGAAATAAGTAAATTATATCATCCAATAACAGATCATTTACAATTTAAAAATTTAGGAAATTTTCCTGTAGCGCAGAAAATTTATGATACAGTTATTTATCTTCCTTCTTCTATGTTTTTACAAGAAGAACAAATAAAAAATGTTTATGAAATATTAACTGAAATGGATTGGAAAAAATATGAAAGAATGGAATAATAAATACAATGCATTTAATTCTTGGAAAGGGTTAATGTGGAGAGAGTGGTTTGAAGGATTTGCAAAAGAGGATTATCTTGTACCAATACAAATTGATACAGATCCAGCAAACAGTTGTAATTATGATTGGATTTGGTGTAATGCTATGCAGTATATGGAAGATAAGAAAAATGCAGTTATTCCTAAAGATCATTTAATTAAATTAGCAGATTTTTATGCAGAGTGGGGTGTAAAAAGTTCCTGTTTAGCCGGAGGGGGCGAGCCTTTATTGAATCCTGGTTTAAAAGATTTTTTGTTAAGATTAAATAACAATAATATTGCGGCTGGACTTATTACAAATGGTTCTCTTTTGAATGATGAATTAATAGAAACTATAGTAAAAACTTGCAGATGGGTTGGTGTGTCAGTAGATGCTGGAACTCCCGATACATATATAAAAGTTAAAGGAATAAAAAATAGTAATTTATTTGATGTAGTTATTCGTAATATTGAAAAACTAGCAAAAGAAATTAAAAGAACAGGATATAACTGTGATTTAGCGTATAAATATCTGTTTTCTCCGTATAATGCTGAAGATATATATGTAGCAGCACAATTAGCAAAACAGATTGGTGTTAAGGATTTTCATCTAAGACCTGTAGGATGGGATAATGTTCCAAAGACCAAAAACAAGGGGAAAATAGATTATACAGATAAGTATGATTTAATTAATAAAGAAATTGAACAAAGTCTTCTTTTGGAAACTGATGATTTTCATTTTTACGGGGTTCGTCATAAATTTAAAGAAGATTTTCAAAGAAATGTTCCTTTTAAGAGATGTTGGGCAGCTCCGCTTGTTTTAACATTTGGAGCAGATGGGAATTGTCATCTTTGTTTTGATATGAGAGGCAGAAAAGATTTAATTCTTTGTTCTCATTATCCAGATCCAAAAGAAGTATTAAAACACTGGAATTCAGAAAGACATAAGGAAATTATGAGGAATATTAAAGTTGAAGATTGTCCGAGATGTACTTTTGGACCTTATAATGAGTTTGTGGAAAATATTTTTATTGAAGATAAGATGTGTAGATATTTTCCATAGGAGATTCTAGGAGGTAGTGGATGAAGATTGTTTTAGTTTCACCTTCACAAAAGTTTTTATCAAATCCTAAAATGGCAGAGCCAATAGGATTGATGTATTTAGAAGGTGTTTTAGACAATTTGGGGATAGAAAATGAAATGGTAGATTTATCTTTTGATAAAATTATACCAGAAGCAGATGTATATTTTTTTACAGGAGCAACAATTCATTATAATAATACAGTGAAATTGTTAAGTACTTTATCAAAAGAATCTATAAAAGTTTTAGGTGGATCTCATGCTAGTGCATTACCAGAAGAATGTTTAAAAGATTTTGATATAGTTGTAAAAGGTCCAGGAGAATTGGTCATTCAAAAGATTTTAAATAATATAAAAGAAAAAACAATTTATTATTCAAAAAATGAAAATTTAAATTTGATTCCTATTCCAAAAAGAAAAATTTGGAATAGGATTCAATATGAAACATATATGGATGGTGTTAAATCTTGTTCATTAATGGCTTCAAGAGGGTGTCCATATAAATGTGCATTTTGTGCTTCTAATGTGATATGGGGAAGAGATGTGGTTTTTAGAGATCCAGATAGTATTTTTGATGAAATAAAATATTTAAAAGATACATATGGTACAAAGCATTATAAGTTTATTGATGATATTTTTCCATTTAATAAAAAGTTTTTTAAGAATGTTTCTGAAAAGATTTCACAATTAGACATAAAATGGTTTTGTGAATCAAGGGTTGATAGTATCACAGATTATATGCTTGATGTTATGGTAAATAATGGTGGTACATTTATAAATTTGGGAATTGAATCTGTAGAACAAAAGGTTTTGGATTCGATATCAAAAAAGTTAAATATTGAGGATGCTAAAAAAGTTATTAAAAAGATTAAAGATAAAGGATTGGGAGTAAAATTGTTTTTGATATCTGGATTGCCATTTGAATCAGATAATATTGTTGAAAATACAATTTCTTTTATTAAAGAAACACAACCAACAAAAGTTAGTTTATTCACGTTGGTTCCTTACCCAGGGACAGATATATGGAAAAATCCTAAAAAATATAACATTAAACAGTTTAATAGTAATTATGATAATTATCAACATTCTGTAGGAAAGAATAAAGAAGAGTTTAGTTGGATGCCAACTGTTGAATATAATGATAGAGATTCTTTCTTATTAAGAGAACAAAGAAATAAGTTGAAATCTTTTACTGAAGAATGGAATAAAAAATGAAGATTGCTGTAATAGGAAGTAATGGATTTATAGGTTCTGAGTTATTTCTTTTATTAAAGAAAGGAAGTTTTGATGTTTATGGTATTACAAGAAAAAACTATAAACAAATGATACAGGAAGATTATGAAGTTGTTATAGATTGTGCTGGTAATAGTAAAAAATATTTATCATTAAATGATCATGTTTATGATTATGAAAAAAATGTTATAGAATTAGAACAAAGGATAACAGAGATAAAGTTTGATAAATATATATTAATTTCTTCAATTGATTCAATTTATAAATTGAATATTTTTTATGGGTTACATAAAAAGATTGGTGAAAATATTTTATTAAATTACTGTGAACAAAACAATAAAATATGTACTATAATAAGATGTGCAAGTGTTTTAGGGAATGATATGAAAAAAGGTTTAATTTATGATATTATTAACGATAAAAAAGTATATTTAACAGAAGATAGCTATTTGCGTTTTGTTAGAATTGATGATTTATTTAATATTATACATAGAGAAGTTAATAAAAATGGTTTTAGCAAAAAATCATTAACTTATAATTTATGTTCAAATTCGGTTTCTATTGATTATATAAGAAGGTTTTTCAATAAGAATATAAATTTTAATTCTGATTTAAGAAAATCTTCTTACGAAAAAGAATTATATGATTGTCAATTTAAAGATTCTGATATAGATATAATTTTAAATGCAGAAGAAATTTTTAAAGCAATGGAGAAAAAAATATGAAAGAATACATGACGGATACTTGGTTTAATATTATGAAATATCTTGAAAAAAATATGGATAATATTATTGACAGGTTTATGGCAGATCCTAAAATAGCATCAATGATGGTATCTGGGAGAGCTCCTTGGGGCGAATATGAGTTTGACTATTTATTTAAGAATATGCCGAGAGAGATGTTTTTAAATAAATTAAAAGAAGATTCATGTTTTGGTAATCCAATTTTTACAGAAAAAGGAGTACAAACAAACTTTTCATTTATACATCATAATTTTCATTTGTTCAGATATTTTGAAAGAATGAAGAAGGAAATTGTAAATGATAACAATAGGGTTATAGAATGGGGTGGTGGTTTTGGAGGTTTATGTAAAATTATAAATAGAGATAAAAAAAATGTAACATATATTATTATAGATTTTGAAGAGATGAATAAAATACAACAAAGATACTTATCAAGTTGGTTTGAAGTCAATATGTTTAAAGATACAAAATTAATTAAAGAACATTGCATAAATCTTATTAGTGTAGATATGCTAAAAGAGATAGAGTTAAAGTGTGATTCTTTTATAACTACTTGGGCTTTAACAGAAAGTTCTCCTCTTTGTTTAGAGTATGTTAAAAGTAAAAACTGGTTTGATTGTAAGAATTTTTTAATTGCTTTTTCAAAAAATCCTTATAATCCAACTTCTTATTTAATAGAAGATGCAATTAAAATTATTAAAAAAGATTTTCATATTGAAACCATAAAACAGTTGTCTGATACTGATTTTTATTTATTTAATTAAATTGGAGATTAAAAATGAAACTTTCGATTCAAGCGGTTGGGGCAATTATGATGGCGATTCAAAAGAGTCTTTTGTTAGCAGCAGAAGAAAAAGATTGTGATATGACTGAATTATTGATGGAGTATGAATTACAAAATTCACCCGATGGACTTGTTGTTACAAATCCTCATGTAATTAAATCGCCAATTGAAACGTCTTTAGAGAATGACTTCCTCGTTCCAGGAAACGGCGAGATTAATTAAAAAATAAAATGCCAAAGATTGATTATTTTTGTTCAAGTTGTGAACAAACTAAAGAATACAATGTTTTATTTAATGACAAAGAACCTACAATTTGTTTAAATTGTAAAGTTGATGGGAACTTATCTAGAATTTGGAATAGAAAAAGTGAAGCAACAACATACAAAAAAAAGAATAAAGATAAGAAAATAAGAGAGGCAATTGATTATTCAAAAGAAAAATTAAATAATTCTAAAAAAACTTTAAAATTGGGTGAAAAGGAGAATAAATGATTTATGTTTTGTTGTTATTATTTTTTCTATCGGTATTAGTAAATGTTATTCTTGTATGGTTCATAAGAAGGGTTATGATTAAGCAGGAGAGGTCCGTAATTGAGTTTGAAGAGGTTCTAGACGCAATTAGGGAATACTATATATACATCGATGAACTCTTCAAAAAAGTGCTTCCCTCGGATGATTTAAAAGTAAAAGAATTAATTAATAAAACTGAATATATATCGAATTTTTTAGAAACAGTAGTTAATATGAATTCTTTTATAGAAAAATCTAATGAGGATGAAGGAGAAGAACTTGAAGAAAAAGAATAAAGAAGAAATAAATAAGATGTATTTTACGCAGTTGCATGAAGATGCAATAATAGAATATGTATCATCAACAGATAGAAAAAAGAAAGAACAGATTTATATAAAGATCATAGAGCCAGCATTTAATGAAATGGTAGATAAAATAGTATATACATATAAATTTGTGACATTACCTAATGTAGAAGAACTTCAAGAAGAGTGTAAAATATGGTTAACAACAATTTTAGAGAAATTTGATCATACAAAAGGTAAGAAAGCTTTTTCTTATTTTTCTGTAATAACCAAGAATTGGTTTATTCATCAAACTAAAAAAGTTAAAAAATCATTTAAAGAAGCAAAATGTATAGAAGATATTTCTAGAAAAGATGAAGAGGAATTTGTTAGTTTTTCCAATGAATATGAAGAACGAAGAGAAAAAAAAGAGTTTAATGATATACTTTGGGAAAATTTTTTAAAGTGGAAAGATGAAGGAACTTCAATAAATGAAGAAAAAGTTTGTGATGGAATAAGAATTCTTTTTCAAAAATCAGATAGCATAGATATTTTTAATAAGAAGGCTATTTATTTATATCTTAGAGAATTAACGGGATTAAATACAAAACAAATTGTTTTGTGTTTGAATAAAATACGAGATAAATATGGTAAAATGAAGAAGGAATATGACAATGAATAGAAATGAGAAGACAGAAGAGTATTTGAAAAATGCACTTGATAATATAGATGAAGATAGAGGCAACGCTTCATACATATTACACAATTTAATTCAAGAAATGAAATCACAAGGTGGTGCTTCATTTAAAGAAAATGGAATTGTTGCTTCAAAGTTGTTAGAAACCTTACAAAGAAGCAATGAACAATTGGTCAAAATAGTTCAAATATTAGATAAAAAAAGTGTAAAAGAAGATGAAAAACTTTCTCAAAAAGATCTTGATGAATTAGATTCTCAAAGCAATGGAGAATAATTTTGTCAAACAAAGAACATGGATTTGGGGCATTAAATCCAGTAAAAGTTTCTAAAACTCAATCAATTTTAAAAGATACAGATTTTTTTACTACAATTAGACAAATAGCGAAAAAAGTATATACACCTAATTCTTTAGATTCCTTAGGTCCATTTAAAGGAATAGTTTTAAGAAGAGAACGATCAATAGGAGGACAATTATCAAATCCTGCGTCATGGATTTTCCCTGTGTTCTTTGGTTCTAATAAAGACATACCAGAATTAAAAGGATATAAAGTTAGAATACCAGAATTACATTCTTGGCTTCCATATCCTGAAGAACTTTTTGATAAAATAACTTCTAACTCCTCAGAAAGTGATAAAGAGATACAAAATTTAATAGATTTATATCCTACTTTTTATGAAACTAAACCTGGATTGTCAGAGGCAATGCCAGGTGATATAGTAGTTGTTGATTTTCTTAATAGAAAGAATTTAACAGATCCAGTATATATAGATGTATTTGCCAATTATGATGTTGGAAGTGGTAAGTACGTTCAGGTAAATACTGCAAATAATGAAATAGCATTGGGAGATCAAACAGGTCAAGCCAGTCCTGTAACTTTGGAATCTTTTAATGTTCAGGTAAAAGGGACAGAGGCAAATTCATCTAAAAAATATAAATTGATAAAAGTTACTTTTGATATGCCTAGATTTGGTGCTGCTACAAAAAATGTAGGTGCTTCTGTAGTAGGACCATATCCTGATGCAAAATTGAGAGAAGATACAGCAGATGCTTTTTTTAAAATAAAAGATATATTAAATAATTTAGGATGTGTGCTTTGCTCATCTGGAACATCAGCAGATTCTCCAGGTAAAGGATTGGATTGCCCAAGTTTGCATTTAGGAGGTGTAGCAATAGATCTATATCTAGGATCTGGACCTTATGATTGGCCTCATGATCCTAAAAAAGATGAATATGTTGTTGTAAGAGATGGACCTAGAAAGTTTTATGTTTATGCAAGATCTAACAAAACAGTTGGGACATCATATAAAGGATATATAGTTGAAGAGAAAACATTGGATGCTATATCTGTAAGAAAAATTGTGGAAACAAAAAATCCAAAAGAACTTAAAATAATTAATGTTACAGGTATTTTTGTAGATTTAACAAAAATATTTTCTGATTTTGGATTTTTTAGAATTAATGGAAAAGATAGATTTTTTGTAAAAGGTGAAACAAAATATTCTGAATGGTGGCATTATGAACAAAGACCAATAGAAAAAGGGCAAACTTATAGAGACTTTTTAGCACAAGTACATCCTGAAAGTACAATTAATCAAGTTCCAGAAGGAATATTGAAGAAGGTTTGGGGTGGTGGAATGTTTTCTGGTTAAATAGGAGTAAAAATGCCAGATAAAGAAATAAAAATAACTGGACTTGAGCCTGTGATTGAACAATCGATCCAGAAATTATCCTTAGATAAACAAGTTGAAAAGCGTGGTATAGCAAATGATATATTTCAAGAACCATTTCCAAAATATAATGCTGCGCCTTGTGAAATTGTCATTGAAGGAAAAAATAATTCATGGATAGTATTAGGTAGAGATAGACCAGCAAGTAAATTGAGTGGTTATGGTGGAAAGGGACATACAGGAGCAGGAAGTATTGATTTGATTGTTGGGAGGATGAGTCAAAATCCAATTCAAGTTGATAATGAAGGAAATACAATATATGCAGATCCTTCGTTTAAAGAAGATGCAGCAAGAATTCAGATAAGTCAAAAATCAGATGTCGATAAAAATTTTGAAATAGTTGCTGGAAAAGTGGGAAAAGTTAATGCTAAATCCTCAGTAGCTATTAAGGCTGATTCTATAAGAATTATAGGTAGAGAAGGAATTAAGTTAGTAACAAGGACTGATGTTAAAAATTCTGCTGGTCAGCCGATATATGCAGTTAATGGTATAGATTTAATTGCTGGAAATGACGATACAGATATGCAACCAATTCCTAAAGGAGATAGTCTTGCAGAATCTTTAGAAAGACTTGTTTTTCATGTTGATAAACTTGTAAGTATTGTAGATGTTATTTTAATGGCACAAATGAAAATGAATGAAGCAGTTACAAACCATACTCATATTTCTCCTTTTTATGGACTTATGACTTCTCCTTCTTTTCCAGTTCAAACAGCAGGTTTGAAAACCATGATGGATTTTACTACGAAAGCGAAAACATCTATATTATCAATAAAACAGAATTTAATTAATTTTAAATTAAATTATTTTAGTCCTGCTGGATCTAAATATATAAACAGCAGATATAATAATACAAATTAGGGAAACATATGCCAAATTTTAATTCTATAATTCAGAATAATTTAGATGGTGATCTTAAAGATATAGAAACAGATTTTTCTTCTGAAGATTTTATTCAAGGTATGTTGAATCCTGATTTTTTTCAACCATGGAAGAATCAGTTTTTTCCACAAATAGAAACAGTTAAGAAATCTTCAACTCTTTCATTTGAAGATTTACAAAAGCAAAGACAAATAAATTTTGGTACAGAAAAATATCCATCGATTGATTGGACAAAGAAAAATATTGAAGAGGTTTATTATGATGGTAGTTTAAAAATGTATTTTGTATCTATTTTGACAGAATACGAAACATTTGGTGAAAAAAAAGATGAGATTAGATTTGAAGCATTACAAGATGGTGTTTCTATATTTTTTGATTTCTACAATAAAAAAAAGGATAATATAAAAGATGTGTTAAGTAGTGGTATATTTAATGCTTATGAATTTTATATTCCTCCAAGACCAACTGCAAAAATAAAATTTCTTATTGGTATAACTGATGAAAATTTTAAATTAAAATTTCAAAAATTTGAAGAAAATGAAGAAGAGATAGATAATGAAGAACCGAATATAAAAATTTTTAATACTTCATATTTTTCTAAAAAAATAAATGAATTACAAAATTTATTTATAAAATATAAGAGTGATTATGAATCTTTTTTTGGATTCATAAATGATTATAATCCTCAAAGAGATATAGATCGTCTTGAACAGTTTAAGAACAATATAATTAAATTTATTGAGTTTAATGGATATATTTTTGATGATAGCAGAGAAGATATGATAGAAATAGGATTCAAAACAAATGTTTATGGAAAAACAGATTTTGAAAAGTTATTGGAAGATGCTTCTTTCAATGTTAATGAATATGAAAACAATCTTTCTTTTGTAGAAACATATGAGCAGCAACATGAATTTCTTCTTAGTTTAGAAAAACAGATTGATCAAAAATTTATTGATTATATAGAAAAAGATGTTAATCTCGATTATGATCATGGTGTTGCATACGGAAGTGAAACAATTGATTTAAATAAGCAGCAACAATATAAAGAAATTTATATTTTTCTTTCAGAAAATAGATCAGAATATGAAAAAGCGAAACAATATGTAGATTATGGAAGAGAAAAATACGAAAAATATTTAAAAGATGGGTCTTTGTCTTTAGGTCCAGATCAAAAAACAGGTGTTGATAAAATAACGCATATTTCGTTTAATAGATGTGGATATTTTAAAGATTTAAAGGTAGGATTATCTAGTTTAAGAAGCAAAGTTCCAATGAATGATAAAAAAATATTGACATATATTTTTCATATAGATGAAATATTGGAAAGTTCTCTTAAATTTGAAAAGTTTATAAATACATATATTTATCCTGATCCGGTTATTCTTTATACAGATCCTAGTTTTGATGGTGGGAGTGATGGATATTCTTCTTATTCATTAAGTTTAAAAGATTCTATACTTGGTATAATAGATGATGAGTATGAATCAGATACAGAAAAACTTGCGAAAGGATCATATTTTACTGGATTGTATGATGATTTACTTAAAAAAACTTATAAAACTAGAAAATCAGTTCAAGAAGAATGGGATAAATTAACTGATACAGGATTTAGAAAAGGTATTCATAATCTTTTTAAAGATGCTGGAAGAAAAATAGATGATTTTAATAAAGTTCAAGGGGAACAATTTAGTAAAGAAATTGATGGTATGTTAAAAGATGCTTATGGTAAATTTTTAAACAAATATGGTATAGAAAATTTAGCCAAAGTTGCTCTAGCTTGTCTTGCACAAAGTGGATTTGATATAGGATTAAATGTAAAACTACCTACAGTTCCTCAGTTAGAATTACCAGACAATCTTTCAATTTCTGATTGGTTGGCAGATTTTGTTATAGCACTAGAAAAGTTGGGTATGGAAATGATAAAAGATGTAATTATGCAAATAATATATAATCTTTTAGATGCAATAAAGTTTGATTGCATAGATTTTCCAGGTGATTTATTTAATTTTGGTAAAGAAAATTTAGAAAGTTTTATGTCTGAAAGCAAGTCAGATCATATGAAGAACATGGTAACAAATTTATTTGCCAATGATCAAACAAGTGATAAGCAACAAGCAATAAAAGAAGATTTGGGATTATTTTTTAGAGATGTATCTAGTTTATTAACTTTAAAAGAATTATGTGATCTTGTTACTGGAAAAATGACGCAAGAAATAAAAGAAGTTATTATATCTATATTGAAAACCAAATATTCAGAAACATTAGATTTTTTTATATATCATGAAAATGGGTTAGAAGATATTTTAAAATATATAGGTGATAATATTGATAAGGAAATGTGTTCAAAAATCTCTGTATATACAGTAGGATCGGTTGGTGGTGAAAATTGTCTTTGTGAATCTGGAGAAGATTTAAGAAGAAATTGGTTAAATATGAAAAACATTTCTGAAGAGGATATAAACGAACAAGTTCAAAAAGCAAATGATAGAAGAGATAAATTGGCAGAGGATTTGAAGGAGTTATTAAAAGATCCTGTTAAAAAGAATTTACCTCCATATTTTTGTAAAACAAATAGTGATGGATCAAAAACAGAAGGAATAATGGGCAAGTCGCATCCTTCTTTAGATTTTATGGTTAAAAGGACAGTCAATACTATGTTAGATCCAATTCACATGTCATTTAATTCAGAGGTTAAGGATATTTCACAATTTTTTGTTCAAGATGTAGAAGAAAAGATTTCAATACCAGTTTTAGTTAATAATAGAATTAATCCTGAATTAAAGAGAAGAATTGCTAATGGTGAATTTGATGAAGAAGATTTAAAAAATGATGATGATTGGAAGGAAACTTATGAGGTACAAATTACAGATCGTCAAGTTCTTCCTATATTATATGATAATTTATTTTCTTTTGAGAAAGATGGATTTTGGAGTAGAAGTTATGATAAAGAAGCGGGTTATATCAAATATTCATTTGATATACCGATACAGATAAATGATAAGCAAAAAGAGAGTATAAAAAAAGTTACTGGAAAAGATTTATCAATGAGTAATCCTTGGAGAATTGATTTTTGTTTTCCAGCAATATATAATTCTGAAACAAAATACAAAATTAATATTTTGAAGTATTATGATGGAATTGCCGAACCAATTTTGTATTCTTCTACAAAAATAGATTCTAATAATTTTTCAGCATATTTTGATTATTATTTATCTGATGTATCTAAGCAATCTTATCATTCAAAGCAAGAAGAAGTTTTTTCTAAGGTAATGATAAATGGATGGAAAGCGCTTGGGGCGCATCCTGGATTTGTTCAAGAAAATTATTTTAAAGAAAAGGTTTTTAATAAAGTGTTTGGTGATATAATTTCAATTTTTACAAAAGAAGCAGCAAAATCAGTATTTTTTAAAATGAAAGAAAATACAAATCAATTAAATGATTCTACAATTGAAATACCAAATTATATGAAACAAAAAAATGCTTTTATAGAGTTTGTTAATTTTACTCCACAACCTTCTATAGAACAAGCAAAATGTGGAATAGATCCGAGTCTTTTGAATATTAATAATTTGAAAAAAGCTGTTATGAATAATTATAATAGCAGTTGTCCTCCTGAAATTAAGAATGATTGTGGTTTATCAGAAGATATGTCACCAATAGAAAAATCTTTAATGATGGGTGTTTTATTAACATTAACAAAGGTTTATATTGCAGAATTTTATATTCTTGCTTTAATGCCTTCTTCTACGTTTAGAATTAGTAATGATCATCAAGTTATTTTAACTAATTTTATAAAAGATCATATGCTTATGGATTTAGAAAACATAGAGGTAGGATTTAAAACAAAGTTTTTATCTCAGATTTTGAAGTTATATATAAGTGAAACTCAAGATAAATCTTTGTCTGGGGAAGAAGTGCTAGAAGTGTATGTTAAATTATTAATACCAGATTTTTTGAAACAATTTGAAAGAGTTATTAAATTATCTCCTAAGTATGTTGAAGATATTTATAACAGTAAAAAAATAAATATTATTGAGATTCCTAAGAATAAAGATGAAAAAAGATTTGGGCAGTTTCATTTAAATTCAGAAAATACTTTCTCTGTAAAAAATGGTGAATTCTTTATAGAAAGATATATTAGAGTTGATGATTATTCAAAAGAAGAATTTTTAAAGAATAATGAAAATCTTGATTATGTTAATGTGTTTTGGGATGAAATAAATAACTCTTTAAGAAATGATTATTTAAAAAATGTGTGTAATATAGAGTCTTTTAGTGACTATATTAATTATTTAAAAAAAAATGATCATGGCGATTATTTTTTAAATTTTAAATTAAATCAAATATTTAAGAATATAAAATTTGGGATGAGACTTGTTTATTTAATGCCAAAGCAAGAGGAAAGTATCCCAATAACATTTATAGAATATGATGACGAATCTATTTCTATGAAAGAAAAGTGTTTTAATTTGGAAGAAACATTTGTTGCAAATGATTCATTACCTTATCGTCCTTGGTATACTATACCTGTTTGTTCATTTGAACAGGATTATGAAGGAATGGATAAAAGATTTTCTCAAGTACATTTGTCAGAAGATTATAAAGAAAAATCTGTTTTTCTTTTAAAAGAACTAGAAAAAAAAGATGTGTATAATGTTATATTCAATGATTGCGTTAATATTAATGATATATCTTCTTTGGTTACTATGTATTGTTGTTTATCAATAATGTCTATACCAGGAATAGATAAAATCTTTTATGATACCAAAGAAAAACTTGTTAGAGATTTTGATATGCTTACAAATGGTAATGGATATGACTATGTTCAAGAGGATTCTAATAATAAAGACTGGAAACAAGATTTAGAGAATGCCACAGAACTTGTTAAAAGATGTGGTGGATTAAAAATCCCAAGTATTTCTGCTAAATTTGCATTTAAAGCACCATTTTATATTTTGAAAGGATTAGCAGAATTAATAGATCCAAATATTAAGATAGCCAAAATCATTGCGGATATGGGTAAATTATCTGGGGTTTGTTTGCCAGTTCCTCCAATTTCTTTAGGATTATTGCCTATTAATTTAATTCCTCCGCCTTTTGGAATTGGTCCTCCGTTAAGTGGGTTAGGTTTTGCTTATCTTGCTCTTAATTTAGGTGATGCGATATCTGATGCATTGGAAGATTCTTTGGGGTTGGATGGTGGTGGATCTGGAAAGGTTTTAGACGGTGAGTGTGAAGATATAAAATAGGAGAAAGAAATGGTTGGATTTGCTCCAAAATTACCTTTAGAAAGATCAGAAGGGACAGGGTATTCTTCTTTAACAACATATAAAGAAGTTATTAATCAAAATTTTAAAAATCTTATTTTAACATCTCCAGGTGAGCGTATAATGGATTCAAGTTTTGGAGTTGGATTAAAAAGATTTTTATTCCAAATGAATAATGAACAAACTCAAGGTGAAATAAGAGCAAAAATTTTTGAGCAAGTAAATCAATATATGCCTTTTATAGAAATAAAAGAAATAAAATTTGTGAAAGGTGTTGTAGATTATACTACATTCCCTACAGATTCTTTGGGTATATCAATTCATTATAAAATTATACCTTTAAATGTTTCTGACTATTTAGAAGTTTTTCAAATACTTAATGGAACAACTAATTAATAAAAGAAGTGATTTTTGGAGCTAACGATGGTAGAGAAAAAAATAGTTCCTATTAACTATACGTCTCGTGATTTTGATGGTATTAAAAATGATCTTGTAGAATATGTAAAACGATATTATCCAACAACATACAAAGATTTTAGTGAAGCAAGTTTTGGATCATTAATGTTTGATATTACTGCTTATATTGGGGATGTTTTATCTTTTTATCTTGATTATAGTGTTAATGAAAGTTTCTCTGAAACAGCAATGGAATATAATAATATTATAAAAAGAAGTAGACCATTGGGTTTTAAATTTAGAGGGAATCCTTCTTCTTTTGGTACTGTATCATTTTATATAACAATACCAGCAAATACTGTTGGTACTTCTCCTAATACAGCTTACCTTCCTGTGCTAAAAAAAGGAAGTGAATTTTCTACTAAATCTGGAATAGGATTTTTATTAAACAATGATATTAGATTTGATAACCCAAATAATGAAGTAAGAGTAGCGACAGTAGATCCAACAACAGGACTTCCAACTTCTTATGTTGTTAAAGCATATGGAGATGTAGTTTCTGGTAAGATTATGCAAGAAATTGTTTCAATAGGTTCTTTTGAAAAGTATAGAAAAGTATATCTTGATAGTGCTAATATAAGTGATATAATTTCTGTAGTGGATGCAGAGGGAAATGAATATTACGAAGTAGAGCATTTATCACAGAATACAATATATAAATCTGTAGAAAATTCATCAGATGATTTTGCTTCAGTTCCAGAAATATTAAAAACGTTTATAGTTCCAAGACGTTTTGTTTTTGAGAAAGATGAAAGAAGAAGATCATATCTTCAATTTGGTGCAAGTTCTGATATTTCTTCAGAAGAAGATTATTTTATAGATCCTACGAATATTGTTTTGGATATGCATGGCAAATCTTATATTAGTGATACTTCTTTTGATCCATATCAACTGATAACTTCTGAAAAATTTGGCATATCACCTTCAAATACAAGTTTGTTAATTACATATAGAGAAAACACTCAAGACATAGTTAATACCGCAGCAGGAACATTAACAAAGGTTACTTTGCCTGTTTTTTCTTTTAAAGATGTAAAATCTTTAAATAATTCTGATATAAATTCTGTAAAAAAGAGTCTTCAATCTTTTAATGAAGATCCTATTGTTGGAGATGTAACATTACCAACAATAGATGAATTAAAACAAAGAATTTATAGCAACTATGCAGCCCAAAACAGAGCTGTTACAACAAACGATTACGAAGCTCTTTGTTATGCAATGCCTGATAGATTTGGAAATATAAAAAGAGCCAAAATTGTAAAAGATTTAGATTCTCTTAAAAGAAATTTGAATCTTTATATAGTAGCAGAAGATGAAAAAGGTTATTTAGCAGAACCAACTGAGACACTTAAAAAGAATTTAAAAATTTGGTTAGAAAGTAAAAAAATGATTTCAGATACAATAGATATACTTGATGCTTTTATTGTTAATATTGGTATAGAGTTTACAGCAATTATTAATAGAGATGTTTCAAAATATGAAGCATTTGAAGATATAATGAATATTTTACAGGATTATTTTTCAAGAAAACAAAATATAGGAGAAAATTTTTCTATAATAGATGTTTTTAAACAAATTAGAAAATCAAAACATGTGATAGATGTTGGGAAAGTAGAATTAGTAAGAAAGGTTGGAGGAAATTATTCAGATTTTTCTTATAATATTGAAGAAAATTTATCTCCAGATGGAAGAACGTTATTAAGTCAAGGGAATGTTATATTTGAGGTTAAATATCCTAAGATAGATATCAAGGGGGCTTTAAGTTAATGGCAATTAAAAGATATATAGCAGATAAAGATACTACAATAACAAATGCATATAAACAAGATTTAATCACTCTTGCTACTGGTAGTAATATGGGAGCATCAGATTCTCTTGAAATTTTCTCTATATATGCACAAGCTACTAGTGATTCAGTAGAAAAATCAAGAATATTAGTTGGATTTCCAGTAAGTGATATTATAAGTGATAGATCTAGTGGTTTAATAGGGACTTCTGGGAGTGTTGAATTTTATTTAAAAATGTATAATGCTAAGCATCCATTGACATTACCAAGACAATTTACTATAAATGTATATCCTTTGACAAGGGATTGGGATGAAGGCAATGGATTGGATATGGAAGGATATGTAGATGAAGGGTGGGGAGAAGATGGAAGTGGTGCTACTTGGACTTATGCTACAACAGGTACAGAATGGACATTAACTGGAAGTGATTATCATACTGATGTCTACAGTCAATATTTTGATGATGGGGATGAGGATTTATCTATTAATATAAGTGATCTTGTGGAACAATGGGTAGATGGTACAAAGTCTGATTATGGTGTTGTATTAAGGTTGAGTGGAACAAATGAAGATGGAAGTGAATTACAGTCATATTACACAAAGAAATTCTTTGCGCGCGGAAGTGAATATTGGTTTAAAAGACCAATAATTGAAGCAAGATGGGATGATTCTAAAAGAGATGATCGTGGAAAATTTTATGCAAGTTGTAGTTTTTTGTCAAACAATTCAAACACTTTATATCTTTATAATTTTTATGATGGTAATTTTACAAATCTTCCTAATGAAAGTTTATCTGTTAAGTTATATGATGCTTTGTCTGGTGGTGTTGAAGTATCAGAGGGAACATCTGTAGGCAGAAAAGAAACTGGTATTTATACTGCGAGTTTTGTAGCAAATACACTTTCTGGGACTTTGTACGATATGTGGTCTATTACAGGAACAACAACTTGTTATTATACGGGAACTTTGTCTGTAAAAACAAGGCAACTACAACAATATTCAGCAGATAGAAAAAAATATATAACGAAACTTACAAATTTAAAAAATGATTATTATGATTATGAATATGGTAAATTTAGATTTTTTGTTAGAGAAGAAGATTGGAGTCCAACTGTTTATAGCAAAGCTTCAAAAGAAATAGAAAATTCTATAATAAGAGATATGTATTGGAAAGTATTCAGATTGGCAGATGATTTAGATATTATAAATTATGGTACAGGTTCTATTCCATATACTAAAATGTCTTATGATGTGTCTGGCAGTTATTTTGAATTAGACATGTCTATTTTGGAACCTGGATATATGTATGGTATAAAAACTGCGCAGTATATAAATAGCAATTTAGTAGAGAACAGAGAAACATTTAAATTCAGAGTGGATTCTCATAATGAGTAAAAGAATAGATCAAAATGAATTACTTGAAAGAAAGAATTATCAAATTTTTGAATCTCAGAATAAAGATGACATAGAGAATAATATAGAGTCTGAAGGGTATTTGCTTGAACATGTAAAGGATAAAAATAGAATAATTCCTTATGTAGATTTTTCTGAATTAAAAAATTTTTGTTTTTATGGATCTGGAGAGAAATATTACAAAGATTCAATAACAAATATATATCAAAATTATCCTTTTGATGGATCAAAAAAAGATAAATTACAGTGGAGAAATAATTCAAGCTATTTTGATAATTATGTGTTTGATTATTTATATCCAAAATCTACAGGATTTGCTATTTTTTCATCAGATGGTTGGGGTGTGCAAGAATCTAGTTCTTCTTATACAAGTGGAACGATAGTTGGTGGATTTTTTGGAGAACCCTCAACTAAAGAGTATATTCTTATAAAAGGTGGACCAAATACAGGAAGTTTAAATAATTCTTATTCTTTTGACAAATCAAATATATATGATGCAGAATACAATAGACTTTCAAATCTTTATTTATCGTTTGAAGATGGTAATACAGTAGAGTTTTGGATGAAAAAACCAATAGTTTCTCTTGGTTCTGGATCTTCAATGATTGAATATATATTTGATTTATATAACAACGAGACAATTGATTCTTCTGCTTATGGAAGGTATTCAATTGCTTTGGTTTCAGAATTTAATATAGTGCCATGGGGTGTTCCTGATGAAGATGAAGTGCCTACATTTATGGTTAATGCTGTTTCTGGTTCTGATATGTTTTTTACATCTTTAGGATCTGGATCTAATATTTTAATTAAAAAGAGTGAAATTTATGATAATGAATGGCACCATTATGCTTTTTCTTCAATAGTAAATGAAGCAAATTTTTATATAGATGTATATTATGATGGAGAATATAAAGGAAGAGAAACAATAACAACTGGCATTCCATCGGGAACAGTTAGTGGTGCTATGATTGCTACAATAGGATCTACAGTAGGTCAAATTGTAGAAGAAGAGATGCCCAGATCATCTGCTAGAGGATGGTGTAAATTATCAGCTTCAATTGATGAGTTTAGATACTGGAAATCTTTAAGGACTGGAGATCAAATAGGAAAAAATTGGTTTAGAAACGTTAATGGTGGATCAAACACGGATGACGCTAATACTGAACTAGGTGTTTATTATAAATTTAATGAAGGAGTTTTAGGTAGTAGTTCTTATGATTGTAAAGTTTTAGATTATTCTGGAAGGATATCTGATGGATTTTGGTATGGTTATTTATCAGCAGGAAGATCTACAGGGTCTTCTATAAACGATTCTGGTTATTTTGATGTTGATGAGGAAGAAGATCCGATCATGTATTCAAATCATTCTGATGTTGTTGATCTTCTTGCAGAAAAAGAAGCAGAAGGAAAAGAATATGACATAAACAATATATCGAGTATGTATCATTTATTGCCAGCATGGATTTTAGAAGAGGATCAAGACAAAGACAGAAAAACTATATTAGAATTGATGCAAGTAATTTCAAATTATTTTGATTCACTGCATCTGCAAATAGGACATGTTCAAAAAATAAAAGATTTGAATTATATTCAAGACTATGAAAAACCATTTCCGTATTCTAAGAAACTTGTAGAAGATTTAGGGATGGTAGCTCCAGAAATGTTCATTGATGGAAAATTAACTGAAGAACTTTCTGTTATCAGAGATAATAATTCTCTTCAAGAAAACATAAGTAATGTTAAAAATTATATATATCAAAACATATATAATAATCTTTCAAATATTTATAAGAAGAAAGGTACAGAAGATTCATTTAGGAACTTAATTCGTTGTTTTGGTATAGATGATGAATTAATAAAATTGAATGTTTATTCAAATGATAATGTATTCACATTTGAAGATAAATATTCATATACGTCAAGAAGAAAAAAATATATTGATTTTAATGATATAGATAGAAAAGAAGGAGTGGTTTATAGTTCTGGAACATTTGGATATTGTTTAGCAAGTAAATATGATGATTTAGTTTATGAAGTAGATGTTATATTTCCTAAGAAATTTAATATAACTTCAACTTTATTTAGGAATTACACTTCTATAACATCGTCGATTGGTGGTATTTTTTTTAAGAGTGGAACTTTTGCTGTAGAAGAAAATAAATGGAATATTTATACAGTTCGTGAAGAAGAAGAAGGAAGCAGTGCTCAATTTATTTTGACATCTTCTGATTTTGGTGGTTATGGATTTAATTTAACAAGTTCTTATTATCATAACTTATATGATAATGAAAGGTGGATCTTATCAGCGAAGTTGTTAAGAGAAACCCCAGAATTATATGATAGAGCATCTTCAGAACCAAACTATAAGATTGTTTTTTGTGGTGTTAATACGTTGGGAGATGAGACGATAAATAGTTTTGAGGTATCATCTTCTTTGGATAAGTCAATAACAGGTTCATTTGATTCTATTCCTTTTATACCATACATTGGAGCATGTAGAACTAATGTTACTGGAACAGCATTAGTTTATAGTGATGTAAAAGTAGGTTCTTTAAGAATTTATAAAAGTGATTTATCTTTAGATACAATGAAAGCTCATTCAAGAGATCCTTATAATTATGGTGTAAAATATCCAACTCGTTTTCCATATTTTAATAGAATAACAACAGGAAAGCAGTTTCTCCCAGAAGAAGAAAGTTTAGCATTATTTTGGGATTTTCAGACTATTACAACTTCTGATAGTTTGGGGGTATTTGATGTATTAGATGTGTCGTCTGGAACAATTAATTTAGATCAGACGACACCAATAAATCAATCTGCATTTAATTATCAATGGAGTGTTCCTGGATATGGTGAATTCTTTCCTGAAGATGATGATCAGGTTGTAAATATAGAGTATATACATACTGCAAAACAAGAAGTTCCTGATACTGTTTTTAAATCAAATTCTGTTAAAATACTTGAAAAGGATGATTATTATTTTAAGAGAGATGCTCAACCAATAAGTTATTTCTATATGTTTGAAAAGAATATGTATCAGAATATTTCTGAAGAAATGTTGAATATGTTTGCGACATTATCCGAATTTGATAATATTGTTGGTAGTCCTGTGAATAGATATAGAATGAATTATAAAGATTTAGAATTTTTAAGAAGAGTTTTTTTCAAAAAGAGAATTAAGAATATTCCAAGTTTTGAAAAATTTGTTGAATTTTATAAATGGATAGATACTTCATTAGATATAATGCTTCAACAGTTAATTCCTGCTTCTTCTGATTTTGCAGATGGAATAAAAAATATTGTTGAAAGTCATGTTTTAGAGAGAAATAAGTATTGGAATAAATTTCCAACAATAGAGTTTAAAAGTGGTATTATTCAAAACAATATAAGAGGTATAGCAGAATTATTATATAATTGGAAAACTGGTCATGCTCCTGTGAGTGGATTGGAAACAGATAATTGTTTTTGGTGGAAAGAAAGAAGTGAAGATGGAACAGTTAGAGATGATTATCGTACAATCATAACAAGGAATGTAGCAGGTTCAACATATGCTACAAGAAGATTGTCAAAAATTTATGATTTAAAAACTGAAGTTTCAAAAATTCTTCATGGTGGTAAGAATCCAACTTATTTAAATAAAAAATCTAATTTTATCAGAAATTTATGTGTTGGTGGTGTTAGAAATAACAAATATCAAACAAATCTTGATTTTTCTAAAGAAGCTTATTGTGATGATTTAAATGAAAGAGAAAGTCTTAAAGGAACAATAAAATTAACCGGAGAAGATAATAATACTGTATTATCTGGTGATTCTTATGAGGATACTTTGAAACATGATTTTATGTTCCCATTGACTTTTCTTTACAATAATGGATCTACTGACAAAACTCAAGATCCAGATTATATTATTCTTGAAACAAATGATAGTTATGTTGATAATGAAATTCCTCTTCAAGGAACTTTTACAAATCAACATGTTGGTGGATTCAGACACAAACATCTTCATGTAAATGTTGGTACAGATGATGCATTATCAAGAGAAGAAATGTTTCATTATTATAAATCTGGAAATGATTATATCATACAAGATGTTAGTGATGACAATATTCACAGACCAGCAGATCGATATTATCGAGGAGACATGATAAAAAGATTTGTGAATATTGAAAATATTTTAACAACAACTTCTTCTTTTGTTGGAAATTATGAAAATAATTATGAAATTTTGCAAACTTGTGGTGTAAAAGAACATAATCTTTGGTTTAAAGATATAACAAATGCAGTATGTGATATATATGGGATATCAACAGAAAATGTATTGAATGCGTTTTCTTCAATATATTTTGATATAATACATACAAATTTATCTTCATTAACGGGGACTTGTGTGTCTTTAAAATCATATTTACAATCTGTTAATCCTGAGTATATGCCAAATAAAAGATCCATAATTTTCAATAGATTTTCAGCTCCAGGCGATATATATACAATTCCCGAAAGAAGTTTGGATTTAAATTATTTAGAATATTCTCCGTATAACGCTATGCCTTGGAGAAATATGAAAGTTATTGATGCTTTAGATAAAGATTTATCTAAACCTTGTGGATCTGATGGATATTTTTTAAGTTGATGATATATATTATATAATGTAAAAGTATGAGGAAATAATGCCTATAACTATAACAGTAATAACTCAAAGTGTTCCAACAAGTAAAATAAATAGAAATAGATATATTAAGTTTGCTTCTGGTTCTTTATCTGTTTCTACAAAAAGTTGTTATGATAATTATTTTGTTCAACATCAAATACCTAGATCTGATATTCAATATGCTTGGATGACTGCTTCAATTGATGATTCTTCTTTTGATGACTTTGAGGGGGAAAGGATAAGTTTTTATGAAACGGATTATCCAAATTTAGATTATGTTTCTGTAATAGGGAATACAAATTCTGTTGGTATTCCAAAATTAGTTATGCAAAACAACAATCCAACTTGTGTTATATTACCACATAATCATTATACATATCCATCGTGGAAACAGGTTAGAGTTGGTGATATGTATGAAAATAAATGGAATAGACGATATAATTATATGTCAATTCGTGATGGAATTAAAATAGATGAGAGTTCTGGGATTAAAGGTGTTTTTGATTCTACTTCAACATATATAGAACCAGTAGTATCGTGGAATCACCCTGTAGAACAAGGATTTATTGTTAGAGTAGATCCTTCTATTCCTGGTGTAAAACAAATACCGATAAAAGATTTGCATCCAGAACAATATTTTAATGCCAGTGTTTTATATTCTTATTTTAACGAAGAACAAAAATTTGCTAATGAAGAAATAAATGAGGCATTACAATTAGAACTAAATAAAGATTTAGTGTATGATAGTTTTTATTATAAAGTAAAAGACGAAACAGATGAATTTGAATTTGATTATATTTCTTATATTGAAACAATATATCCAAAACATATACATGTAGGTTCTTGGTATAATAGAGATAGAATATATTATGGGGAAACAACAGAAACAGGTGAAAAAAGTATTAATTCTGCATTATTAAGAACGATTTGGAGAGATGAACTTGTTGAAAGGAAGAGACCAGAAGATTCATTAACTTGTATTGATGAATGTGCTACTGCAAGTTATGTTTGGCAGATGCCAGGGTGGGGAGGTTTTAATAATTCATTTAATTCTATGGATACAACATATGACTATGATAATTTAGGATTTGTTCGTGGAGATTTAGGATTTTTATTCGATACGTGGTATATGTATGATGTGATTGGTGCTGCTTCAGTAGATTGTATGGCTGGACCTTTGTATTGTTATTCACATAATTTAAATAAGATGTCTGGATATTCATGGGTGGATCTTGGAATAACATATTTTACAGATTTAATTTCTGGTGAAAAAAAATGGTATGACAGTTATTCAGATTATTCATCTGATACAAAACCAATAGGTCAAAATTATGGTATAATACCAGAGTTTAATATTTCAAATCATATGGAATATTATATTATTAACAATGGTGGAAATTTTAGAACAAATAACAAAAAATTTTTAGAAGTGAAAGGTGGAGGATTTATTTCGAGAGTTTCTTGTAGTTCAGATGATTATATAAATTATGATGAAGATTTTTTTGATTTATATGCTCATTCTGATTTATTTAAAAATTTAAGTAAAGTGGAAGAAGATTATAAAGGGTATGGCGAAAAGATTTTTTCTTTAAAGGTTAGTGCTATTAAAAAACTTTTACCATATAATGGATTTTATCCAATGGATAGAAGTATTCAATTAGTTAAGTTGTTTTATGATTCTTATTTTCCATATGTTGAAGGGAGTGGATCATGGCAATCATCTACTTCGGACAGAGCATTAACAAAACAATCATTATTGCAACCATTTTTTGCTCCTGGAATTTTTTATAATTTTATTAAATCTGGGGTTGCGGTTGATTGGATGTTTTATACAGGATCAGAAGTTCCATCCGATAGTAATTCTATGCAAAGTTATTTGACAGAAAGTTATTTAGTAGATGCAGACGTGCAGAATCAAAATTATATTTATATACTTGAAAGTGGATCAAATCATAGATTTCCTTTTGAAGCTTTAATAAATCCAGAAAATTATATGATAAAGAAAGGGAATAGTTATGATTCATCCTTGCATGAGAATGATGATGAAAAAAGTCAAATACTTTATTTAAATCCTACTAATCTTCATCATAATACATCTCAATATGTTAATAAATATCCATATTTTACTTGGACAGGGCATAATTTACCACTTTATACGATGGCTATTAATAACTTTTTAGCTGAGACTGCTAATTTCTTTTTAGAAAAAAGAGGATATACAACATTTTTATCTAAGAAGCAAAATGAGTTTCAGGTATGTGAATCGGGGACTTATTATATTTCTTTGGTTGATTTGAAAAAAACAAACGGTTTTGATATGTTTATTCAAAATTATATTTCTGGTACATCTGGTTCTTATTTTGGTCCTCCTTGTAAATTTGCATATTCTTCTAGTAGTCCTTCACCAGTTCAAATCAATACGGACCCGATGTATGCGCCTTATTGTCCTCCATATTTTTATGGTACTTCTGAAATTGCTTTCTTTTTTCAAGCAAAAGAAAATAAAAAATATACATTAAGTGAAATATTTTCTGAATTACAATTTGTTGAAATGAATAGAGAACAAGAAACTAATTTTAAAACTTATTATTCAGCATATCCAGATGCTACACCGAATCCAAACAATTATTTAACCACATTAGCATATTTAGAAAAAATGTCTTTATCGGCTTCTGTTAATTTTAAGGGGTTGGTAAGACAAAAAGAAGTAGAATACAATGATAATGGTGGTCCTGTTGCTATAAAAGATACAACATCAAACGAGAATGATAGATGGGCAATTTATTTGAAAGCAGAATGTCCTGTTTTAAATTTTAACAATGAAGACAATGAGGGGTTTGAATCTGCTTATATTAATGGGGAAACTATTAAAGTTGTTAATGGTGTTGGTATGTGGGGTGGATATGGACAAATTCCTAATAATAAAGAAGGTATCTTTTTATCTATAAAAGATTTAAATATTAAAACTGAGAATGAAATTCTTTATAAGAGTTTAATTGATTTAGTTGGGTTTGAAAAGAAACAAGAGCAAGTAGGTAAATTAGCAGAGAACACGATAATGTCGGAAGCGGTTGTTTTAGTACCATTTTTAGATTATTCATTTAATGAACCTGGATATGTAGAAACAACAGAGATTGTAGGGAAACATTTTATTAAAATAGATAAAGAAGAATTTAATAAAGCAAAAAGTGAAACAAATATTTCAACATCTATATCTGCTTTAATTTCTAAAATGAGTTTATTCAATTTCCCTCCTGAATTAGATTTTATTAGATATCATGATATTGTTCCTTTTGTTATGTATGTTTTTGATTTTCATCATGTTTTTAGTAAAAATGATTTGAAAAATATTTGGCAAGGACAAATGCCTAATATTGCAAAAGTTGCACAAAAAGATGAGTATGTTATAACTCATCCTTTGTCTAAAAAAGAGTTTTTTCATGGTAAGAAATTACCTAAAGATTTAAGATGGTTAATCTTTAAAGTAAAGCAAAAAGCTTTGAAGAGTTATTATGAAGTTACAGCAGATTCTTTTGATGATAATCGTTTTAAATTTAAATTTAAAAATATGCAAGATTTTTCAACATTGGAATATAATTATAATTGGCCTTATGATTTTTGTTCTTTAGTTGAATCAGTAAAAATTGATGGGCAATTGATAATTGATAAAAAACCAGATGAAAATCAGAAGGTATATATGAATAAAGAATATGATTTTGATATAGAAGAGGAATAATGTATGCCTTTGTTTGATAATAAAGAAGAAGTTATTGATTTTCAATTAACACCTTATGGTAAGCATCTTATTTCTCAAGGGTTGTTTAAACCGTCATATTATAGTTTTTTTGATGATGATATAATTTATGACATTAGATATTTGTCTGGTTCTTCTGTAGAACTTCAGAATGATATCGAAGATAGAATTTTTGATGAAACTATAAGAATAAAATCTTTATATGATTTTGAAAGTTCTGAAGATAGAATAAGAAAAGCTACACAACAAATGCTTAGTAGTAATAGCACATTGAATGATGTAGTTAAGAGAATACCTGTAGAAATGACGGATTTCCTTTCTAAACCACTAGGAAGTTCAGATTTAGGAAATGTGTATTATCCTGCATGGAGAGTTTTGGCAAGGAAGGGAAAAATAAGTTCAGTTCAAACATCTTCTCAATATACAAATTTCTGTTTAAAGAAACCTCAGATAACAATGGAAGATATAATTTATAGAACGTATGTTAAAGAAGGATATGGATCTATAAAAGAAAGATCTGAAAAAGAAATATGGACTGATGATTTAGATGTAGAATCAAATGATTCATCAGCAAGATCAAAGACATATAAGGATGGAACATTTTTAGAAATAGAAAGTGATTTTATTCTTTTAGATATACAAGAAAAAAATGTTTCATTTGATAGTGATAATTTTGATATAGAAGTTTTTAGGAAAGAATTAACAGTAGTTAATAATGTAGAGAAAGAAGAATTAATTCCTTTATATTTTAAGAAGGATACAGAAAATAGTTTTATTATTAAAGAAAATTTAGATGAAGAAAACATAGATTATTATTTTGATTTGTATGTAGATAGAGAAGTTGATTCGGATATTTTATTATCAACTATCAAAGAACAACAAAATAACAAATATAAAGTTGTTCAAAGTGATAAAACATTTGGAGATGTTTGTTAATGGAAAAAATGACACAGCAACAAATTATAGATTCATTTTTCCCATCAGTCTCTATTGATAGAGTATCGATATATAGTGATGGTGTGACATCAAAGATTCAATATCTTATTTCAATAGAAGAACAGTTTACAACTAATACAATTGCAAATTTTATTGGTAATGAAAAGATATTTAAATATTTGAAATTGGTATTGTTCAATCAATATACAGATGGGATGGATATTTTTAAAAAAGATCCTAGTGCGATTCTTAAATTAGAAAAAGAAAATTCAAATATTAAAATTATAAGTTTGGATATTAATTCAAATATATTAAATTTTGTTTTAGACAGAAAAGATGGCAAAAATATATATAGAACTTCTTTCTTGAAAGAATTTGATGTTCCTAGTATAAAGCAGAATGTTACATTGTTTTATGTAGTTAGATTTGATTTAAAGGCAATGACAGAAGAATTTGGGTTTGCTTTTGATTCTAACAATCCTATATCTCATTCTAGTATTTATTTTTTTGATGTTCTCGTCAAAGGAACTCCAGTTGATAGTCGTGTTGAAGATTATAGAAAAGTTGAAAAAAGTTTAGATACAATGAATTTAACAAAAGATTTTATTAATTTGGAAACAAATTTTTTTAGTTCTTTCAATACAGAAGTTATAGAAAAATATAAAAACAAATGGAAATCTGATTTTGTTCCATCTGATATATCTTTAACGAAAAACGTAAATGAACTTATACTTTTTGATTTTATATTAGATATGCAGCAGATTTTACAAAAAAACTCTGCATATCCCAAATTATTTGAAATTTCTGGTAGTACTTTAAAACCTTTAATAGAGAATACAAAAATTTATTATATAGAGATTCTTAGAAGAAGAATTGAAGTTAAAAACTCTTTAAACAAGTGTGATACTCCTTATTTAGAAAATTGGAATAGTAAAAATACGAGCGAATCACCTTTATCGTTAATAATAACTGCTTCTGATAATACAACAAATAAAGTAAAGATTGTTCATTCAGTATTTGGTTGTATTTATCAAGCAGATAATCCTAATGTTGGTTTTTTATCTGATACTAGGTTTCGTATTTTTAAAGTACAAGATAAAGAAATGAAAAATCATAAAAATGGTATATATCAATATGGGGTTAAGTTAGTTATAGAAGATCCAATTTTTAAATTTATAAATGGATTTATAGAAATTATGCAAAAAGATTTAACTAAATTTGAAGAATATTATAAGTTTGCTAATTCTATGCCAATTACATCAATTCAAGAAGGTTATCAGAATCCTCATATAGATATGGGATTTGAAAAAGACATAAAAATAAAAAAAACATCAGGATATATAGATTCAAACACTAATTCTTTTACTAAAATATTTGCAGAACATGCGAGAGAAAAATATGGTCACGATTCTCCGTGGATTGTAAATGTTAATTCTTTTTTTCAAACTATTTTTAGTTTATTTGGAGAAAATTCATTTAATCATAACCAAACTTATCTACTTGATTTATTATCAAAGATAAGTGATCCTGAAACTGGAAATATAGAAGGTGTTGAAAAAACGTTGAATATTATGAGAAATTTTTATATGAATGTAACAAATACTATATTTAATAATGATTCTGGGAGTTCTGAAAGATCAGGTGAATATTTACCTATGAGCAACAACAAATCTTCAAATATTCTTAAGGGTATAATAAGATGTGAAGCGTGGTTTAATAAAGACGTATATGTTTTGGATCATTTAGAAGAAAATGTAGAAAACATTTATGATATATTTTAAGGAGAATTAATGTTTTATTCTCAGATAGATTCATCTATAAACGAAGACGAAGATCTTTCGGTAGAAGTTTTTGATAAAACTACTATAAATAAGTTATTTAAGGCAATGGGAATTACAGATAATAATGCAGAAATAATTTTAACACCAGATAGGATTAAAACAGGTAGTAATTCTGAAAGTGTTATAAAGAAAGAGGAATCTTATATAGAAAATAAAAAGGTTAATGATGAACTTAGCACAAGAGTCATTATGAAAAAAGCAGGTATTAATGAAGAATTTTTGAGAGAAAATTCAACAGAAGTGATAGCGCAATTAGACTGTATTAACAAATCTTTAGGATTTTCAATAAAAATGAAAACTAGAAAATTATCAAAAGCAGTTAGATCTGATAATGTTATTTATACACAAGACTCTTTGTCTGCTGAAGATTCTGAAACTACAGTTAAAACAAGTGATGTCGTAGATTCTGCTAAAGAAATTATGAACAGAAATAATAGAAAAGAAACAGGATGTACTATCTCTGATGAGAATATAAAGAGATTCTCAGAAAAAATAATACCAGATAAAAGATTTAGAATAAACGGTAAATCTAGGATTTCTTTGAGTAAAAAAGGAACATATAAAACAGTAGATGACAAGAAAAAAAGTTCAGAAAAAGTTAATGAATTGATTTCAGATGGGTCAACAATAAAGAAAGAAAACATGATGAATGTTAAAATGTTATCTGGATTTGAAAAAGATGGGTTGGGAAATGTAAATATGAAAAGACCTATTTGGGAATCTTTGACGATTGAGCGTTTAGAATCTTATAAATCTCTTGGAGGAGAAATAATTGCAAAATTAGATCAAGTTAAAGATCCTGAATTGTTTCAAGATTCAAGTGATTCTTTAAGACCTTCAACGAATTTAGGTTCTGTGTTTACAATAAGTTTAGATGATTCTATTGAAAAAAAGATAGAGGATAAATAATGGATAAAGGTAAAAAACCAGGATCTCTTCCTGTTTATAAATGTAAAGTATGTTCAAAAGAATTAAAAAGTATAGATGCAATGTATGATCATGCAAAGATTGCGCATAAACTTAGTAAAGTTAAATATGATGCTTATGTACCTTTATCAAATACAAATACAAAAAAGAATCAGAACGATCAAGAAAAATTAAAAGCGGAACAATCAAAAATTAAGAATGATCAAGAAAAAGCAAAAGCAACTGCAAAAGCAGAATTAAAGATTCTTGAGAAAACAGATGAAAAATTAACAAATTCTGAAGTAAAAACAGACAAATATTGGAATCCAGGTAAAGAGATACAAAAATTTGATGGTGTGCCTGGTTTGCCAAATCAGAATGTTCAGCAAGGTGTTGCTTTTAATACTGGACAACAATATACAGAAGAAATAGTTAATGATAATATTGTTTCTATGGATAAACTTATAGAAGATCAATCTAAAAAGTTTGATGATACTCAATTTATGGAAGTTGCCAAAGAAGCAAAAAAATCTGTTTTTCCACCAATGATGTCTGTAGGAAAAATAGAAAAAAAAGAAAGTTGGGAAAGACCGACTTCTTATTCTATTTTTTGTGATAAGTCAAAGTTTATAACGAGATATGATTATTTTGATAAATTAGATGAAGTATATTCTCAAACGGGTAAAGAAGAAATAAAAGATTATATAAGGAGATTGTCTGGATATTATTGGACAAAAGTTGAAAAAGATTATTGTCTTTTATCATCAAACAATGATTTAGATGCTTTAAGAAAGATTGAAATATATTTTGATATTCCATATGAGATTGTTTCTGAAAGTTTAGTTAATAATTCTAATCAAACTTCTCTTATTGATAAAGATTTAACTGAAGAAGCAATATTATTAAAACCTATTAAGGAGAAATATTCTTTACAAGGAGGTGTTAATTCATCTATTTTTAGTCAAGAGTTATGGGTTTTAGATGCTACAATGCTTTGGTTAACCAGAGAAAAAGAATATTTTAATTATTCTATGAATATCCCAATACCATACACAACAGATGATTTAAGTTGTTATGAATCTTATTCTCATAGAATAGCAGATGCAGAAACGTGTTATAATTATTATCATGAAAGTTATGAAAAAGCAATTGCTAGTCAAGAAGTAGAAGAATATTCTTTACCAAATTTTTATACTTATTTGCTTTCAAACGAAGAAAAAAAAGAAATACCAGAGAAATATTGTGATCTTTTTTCAAACAAGGTAAAAGATTCTGATATAACTGATGGGTATAAGACAATTGTATTTTCTTCAAAAAATATAATTAAATTAATTGGAAAAAATGAATTTTCTTCTTTATTTCCAATGAATATGAAAGTTAAGTTTACAACAGACAAATCTACTATTTTTTCTGATTTATTCAAAGAATCTGGTCTGTCTGATTCTTTGTCTTTTTATTTAATCAATCAAATTGATAAGACTAATCCCGATATAGATATGTATGATATTTCTACTGGAATTGTTTGCAGTGAAACTAATGAAAAGTTTTCTTCTTCTGTTTCTAAAGGAAAATATAGAGTTTTTTCATTAGAAACTTGGATGAATAATTTAATTTCGACAGGAGATGTTTCATTAGATGTTAATATTGAGTTTGATGAAGGAATATTTTTAAATACTGTAGAAGAAAATAAAGAATCGGTAGGTAGAGGAGAAGAGTTTAATTTATATAAAAGTTTTATGACTATGATTTTTTTTGGGAAGTTAAAAGATTACACCAGAAAATATTATAGAACTTTCAGAGAAATGTTAGAAGGAAAAACAGCGTATTCGGAAACAATATTATATCGTATTGAAAAGAGTGTTAATGGTGTTAAACACCAAAATATTTATGTTCCAAATTGTAGTGAATTGGATGTTTTTGAATATATTGATACACAAGTTAAATATGGAAAAAAATATTCTTATAAAGTGTTTGCATATCAAATGGTAATGGGCACTTCATATTCATATGAAAAAAGTATTTTCGATGAAGAAACAAGTAATATAAAAGTTTTAGTAAAGCATAAACCTGCATTTAGGATAATTGAAGTTCCTTATTTTGAGGAAGAAAATTATATGTTTGATTTTCCTCCTATTTCTCCAAATATTGAAATTGTTCCTTATGGAAAAGTAGATAATAAAGTATTAATCAATTTATCTAATAATGTTGGGCAAATAGAGCAATACCCAATTATTTTGACATCAGATCCTAAAGATTTAGAATTTATTTCAAAGATAGCAAAATCTCAAAAAAGAAAAACAGAAGATAAATTAATTTATGCAAGTGACGATATACCTATTTTATATGAAATCTTTAGATTAGATGAGAAACCTAAGAGTTATTTTGATTTTATTGACAAGAAATATATAACATTAAGTTCTATAATAAATGGTACAAAATGTTCTTCTGTATCAACAGAAGATACAATAGAACCAAATAAAAAATATTATTATATTTTTAGAGTAAAAGATGAGCACGAAAATTATTCTAATCCATCTCCAGTATATGAAGTTGAAATTTTTAAACAAGAAGGAATAGTTTTGCCTAGAATTAAAGTAGTAGATTTTGATTCTGAAAAAAACAAGGTTTTATCTAAATCTTTTAGGAGATATTTACAAATAGTTCCTTCTTTTGAACAAACTTTTATTAATGAAGTTGATAAGGAAACTGTTAAAGATGAAGTAGAAGTTAAACTTGGTAGGCAAGATAAATCGGTTTTTGGGCAAGATTTTAAAATCAGAATTACATCTAAAAAAACAGGGAAAGTATTAGAATTTGATTTTGGTGTTGATAAATCATTTAATAATGAAACTTTGAAGAAATAACAAATTAATTTTTAAAAGACTATTTATATTAGAAATTTGTAAACGGAGGCTTCTAATGGGATTTTTAGATAATAGTGGTGATATTATTCTTGATGCTGTATTAACAGATACAGGAAGGATGAGACTTGCGAAAGGAGATGGTTCTTTTAAAATCGCTAAATTTGCTTTAGGTGATGATGAAATAAATTATGGTTTGTATGATAAAACAAATTCAAGTGGATCTGCATATTATGATTTATCTATTCTGCAAACACCTGTATTTGAAGCTTTTACAAATAACATGTCTTCTTTAAAGAGTAAGTTAATGTCTATACCAAGAACAAATCTTTTGTATTTACCAGTTATTCAACTTAATACTATTTTTGCTGGAAGTTGTGAAAAAAATGCAGGATTAAACGGTTTTTATGTTATGGTAGATAAAGATACATATGATAGTGTTTCTACTGCTACAGAAAAGAAAGGTGGTATTGTAGGATATGATTTAAAGTCTGGTGGAAATTATATAAGACTTGATCAAGGATTAAATACAACAGAAATACCACCTGATTATACATTAGATGCAGATTTGTTAGAAACTCAATATATTCTTGAGATGGATAGTCGTTTGGGATCTATAGCAAGTAAAGATGGTGTAGTTGCTGATTATTCTTATATTGATGATGATGAAGTAGCTTCATATTTCTTTTCATTAGGTGTTCATACAAAACTTGTAAGCAAAAATACAAAAACAGCATTATTAGCAAACACAGAGATTATTTCAGGGCCAAGAGGAACTATTTTAGAATTTACAATCAAATCTTCTTTAGATTTAACAAATTCAGATTATTTGTTTACGACTTTAGGATATCAAATCACGTTTGAAGGATCTACAGTATATGTAATTCCTACTACGGTTCGGATAACAGGCGGAACAACAGGATATTCAACTGATGTACCAGTTTATTTTATGAAAATAGTTTAATATTAAGTAAGGAGCAGAGATGGCAACAACTTTTAAATCTTTTGTTAATGATGATATTGCAAAAAGTACAACTTTATTGCATGAATCAATTCCTGTAACTGGAACATTAGTGTCAGGAACATATACAGATAGTGTAAAAACATATTCTCATGGTATGTTCAAAACTGTATTTGATTATCCATATTTGAGTTCATCAGCAAATAATTTATTTGATTTGACCGTAGGGCATTCAGTAAATTCTATTTATGTTAACACTGCTGATACATTTAATACAAAGAAAACAAACATTTATAATGAATATGCTCAGTTGCTTGCTGGATATGATTCTGATGGGGATATTTGTGAATTTGAAGCAAGTGGTAATTTCACAGATCCTTCATCTGCGTTATTAATGCGTGATTTCTATGCATTAAATTTTTCAAGATTGCTTTATAAAGATGAAATTAAGAAGGGGACAGTTTCAGTAATATTAGGTGTTAGAGATGATCATGACGATCCATTTTTTAGTGGAACATCAGATTTAGCATATATTACAGATAAAAATGGATATACAAACTATAGAACAAATTCTCCTGCTGGAGAGTTTGGACTGCTTTATGTAACTGGATCAAAATATTCTACTGATACAGATAGAGAGTGTGGTTTTGTATTTTATCAAGCAGGAGTTGTTCTTTTGACATCTTCTATTTTTATGAATGTTGCTGGTGATGGATTTATTGATACTGGATATTGTCCTTGTTCAATGAGTGCGGATACAACTGATTCTGTTCTTGGTTATTTTACTACTAGATCAATAGAATCTAATTGCGATGCATTTTTACATAGAGTTTATAATATTTCTTTTAATAATACAACTGAATTAAATTCTACGATTTATTTTTGTAGATTGAGATCAAATGAGTTTAACTATTCATCTAATCCTACATATATTTCTGGTAGTAAAATGGTGGTTAAAAATATTTCAAGAGATGCTCCTGTATCATATATTACAACAGTAGGATTATATTCTGCTCAAAATGAACTTTTAGCAGTAGCAAAATTGTCAGAACCTTTAAAGAAAGATCCGACAACAGAATTAAATTTAAGAGTTCGTTTAGATTATTAAAATAAACATATTAACTTTAACTATTTATTTTAGGATATGTCATTAATAATGTAGTATGGAGAATGACACTATGGATTCTTATAAAGAACTTGTTGATTTTATTAAAGAAGATAGAAAAATAATAAGAGATGATTTTAAAGAAATAAAAGAAAATATCAAGGATATAAACAATAAAATGGATTGTATGTCAATTGATATTGAGAGATCGAAAATAAAAATAATTGAGTTAAATGATAAACAGGAAGAAACAATACCAGTTGTAAGAAGTTTATATATTAATTCAAAATTACAAGAAACTCTAAAAATAAAAAAAGAAAACATGTATAATATTTTTAAAAAGATTTGTGTTGGTATAATGGTTGGTGTAATAACTTCTGGTATTATATATCTTTTGGCATGGTAGTATGCTTAAAAAATTTGAAAGAAATGATGTATTTATTAATACAATAAAAGCTTATCCTAAGTGCAAATTTTTTCTTTATAAGAAGGAAAAGTTTTTCAATAATGATCCAATTTTTACAGGTTCCCAAAGCAATATTAAGATAATTCATCCTGGTGAGGTTAGTTTGGATGAAATGAATATTGATAGAGCACCAGATAATTTGATTTATCCTTTTGTTGTCAAAGATTCTTCTTTAAACTCTTTTAGTACAGTTTCTTCTACAGATTTTAATACAGATCTATATGGCACAGTTATAACAGGATCATATCCATTAACAGCAACAATGAGTGTTAAGCAATATTATGGTAGTACAGATCCATCTTTATATACTGGAGAACATGTAACAAGACCTCAAATTTGGTCACTTAAGAATGCTTTAAAAAGTTATTATACTTATAGTTCCAATTATTATTGGGATGCAGATACGAATAATAAAGAAACAGATGCTATAACTCTTGTCGATATTCCTTCTATTTTTTATGGTTCTGAAATTCGTAAAGGGAGTATATCTTTAAAGTTTTATATAACTGGAACATTAGCAGCAGAAATACAAGATTATAAGCAAAATGGATGTTTGATTCAAACATATCCAGAAAGGTCTGAATTAACTTTTATAGATAATTGTGCTGGAGTTGTTTTATATAGAGAAGGAATAATTTTACTTTATGGTACTTGGTCATTAAATTCCGCTTTTACGGAACAGTATAGGGATGGAGCTGCTGATCAACCAAGATGGATTTATTGGGGAACAAATATAAATGAAGTAACAGGGTCAAGTTTTCTTATAAATTTTGAAGGAACGACATATATTCCGCATTTAACAATGTTAGCAAAAGCGGAAAGAGGAGAATTAAATCATTCAAACAATCCTACTTATGTAGGATATGATCAAACAGATTATTTTAATTCAGGCACATACATATATGCAGAAAATGATACAAGAGAAATTTTCAATACTGCTAAATCTATATATCCTAATTTTTCTGAATCTTTTAAAAAACAGACATGGATAAGTAAAGTTGTGATATATGATGAAAATAAATCTCCTATTGCAGTTGCTAAATTAGCAACACCGGTTAAAAAAGTGGAAAATCGTGATATAATAATAAAATTAAAATTAGATATATAGGTGATATGATGATTTTAGGTTTAGATATTTCTACAACTATTTTGGGTGTGTGTGTTTTAGATTATAATGGAATATCAAAATATTCAGAATTTATTAATCTTTTTAGTGCTAAAAAAGAAAAAACTACAGATTTTAAAAAGAAGAAAAAAAAGATTCCTAAGAAAAATTATATGGAGTTGTTTTTAAGAGCGAATAAGGTTAAAGAGTATTTTAGGAATTTAAAAGAAAGACTTGGTGATGAAAAAATAGATAAAATTGTTGTTGAAGCTTCTTTGAATAGTTTTTTATATGGAAGAACTTCAATGAATACTATTATTAAACTGACAAGATTTAATGCTTTGGTTAGTTATATTGCTTTAGAGGTTTTTGATTGTGAATTAAAATTTACGGAAGCTAGAACTGCTAGAAAAATATTAGGGATAGTCAGAAATGAAGAGAAAGGTCCGAAACATGAAGTTATAAAATATTTTGAAAATTGTGGGTTTGTTATCAAAAGAACTGTTTCTGGTAATATCTGCAAAGGATATGCTGATATGGCTGATGCATTCGTTCTTGCTATGTCTTACTTGAAATCTTTAAATTAAATTTTAAGATCTTATTTGCTAAAATAGGATTAATATTTTAAGTAAGGAAATTTATGGAAAATTTAGAAAAAAAAGTAGATATTCTCGAAAGGGTATTAGGAGGATATGAACATAAAAGTTCTTCGAAAGAGTTTTTATTTTATTGCCCAAACTGTGATCATCATAAAAGAAAATTTTCAATAAACATAGAAAAGAACGTTTTTAAATGTTGGATTTGTGAATTTCATGGTAAATCTATAGCATATCTTATTTATAAGTTTGGAAAAAGATATGATATTACTGAATGGAAAAAATATGATATAAAAGTTTCTGAAATTGTTGATTTTGAGGATTATTTTAAAAAGGTAGAAGTAGAAGATGAAAACAAAATCTTTGAACTTCCAAAAGAGTTTAGGACTCTTATTGGAAATAAAATTTTATTTAATTCTTTAGTATCTAGAAAATACTTAAAAGATCGTGGTTTAACGAAACAAGATATAATTGATTGGAAAATTGGATATGCAGTTGAGGGTCAATATTCCGGTAGAATAATTGTTCCATCTGTTGATATCAATGGTAATATTAATTTTTATATAGCAAGAACATATGTTGATAGCAATATTAAATATTTGAATCCTCAAAACAATAAGAATATTGTTTTTAATGATTTGTATTTGGATTGGGATAAAGATATTGTTATTGTTGAAGGAATATTTGATGCAATAAAATCTGGTAGAAATTCAATTCCGCTTCTTGGTTCAACTCTTAGTTCTAAGGGGTTGTTATTCAATAAGATTCTTGATTGCAAAGGTAATATATATCTTGCATTAGATTCAGATGCAAAGAAAAAGGAAACTAAAATTGTTTCTTTGCTTATGAAATATGGTATTTGTCCTTATATTATAGATGTATCTCCTTTCAAGGACGTAGGAGAGATGAGTCATAAACAATTTTTAATAAAAAAGGAAAAAGCAAAAAAAGTAGAAAGAGATCATGTATTGTTACAAATGTTGGAGGGAATCTAATGAAGATAATTCATATTTCTGATTTGCATATAAGAAATTTTCAATATCAAGATGAGTATCAAAAATGTTTTGTAAATCTTTATGATAGGGTCAAAGAAATTAAAAATGGAAATGATAATGTTGTTATAATTTTAACAGGAGACATATTTCATTCAAAAACAAATATATCACCAGAAGCTTATAAATTAGCATCAGATCTTTTAAAGAAACTAGGTAACGAGTGTGATACATATATAATTCCAGGTAATCATGACGGTAATATAAGATCTAATCGTATGGATGCTATTGAACCAATTGTTCATACGCTTAAAATGTCTTCAATATTTTATTTAAAGAATTCTTGTTTAGAAAGAATTCAAGGAAAATTAGATAAAAGATTTGTATTAAAAGTATTTTCTATTTATGATGAGGAAGGGTGGAATATAAAAAACGATAAATCGAATGATATTGTTATTGGGTTGTATCATGGTATTGTTGATGGTGCAAAAAATGATAAAGAATATGAATTATCTGGAAAGGTTTCTATACAAGATTTTAAAGATTGTGATTATGTTTTGTTAGGTGATGTTCATAAATCTAATCAAATTATGGATAAACAAGGCAAAATTAGATATGCTGGATCGTTTATTCAACAAAATTTTGGAGAAGATGAAAAAAAGGGTTTTCTTGTTTGGGATATTAAAGATAAAAGTGATTTCTCTGTTGAATTTGTTGAAATAGAACGTGAATTTCCTTTTATAACTATTGAAATTAATGATGATATTTCAAAAATAAAGAAGGGATCAAGAATTCGTTTAATTTTGAAAGAAAAGATTTTAAAAGAAGAATTAGAAGAAATCAAATTAAATATCAAAAGAACTTGCTTTCCAATTTTATTGACTGTAGAAGAAAAATATGAAAAAACATTTATGGAATTAAGTTGTAATTCTTCTATTTTAGATATTAGATCTGAAGCAGTTCAGAGAGATCTACTAAGAGAGTATTCAGCACCATTTAAACTTCCACAAATCGTCTTAGAGAGGTTATATTCTATAAATGGTGATACTAGTGGTGACATCTTATTACAGGGTGATAAAAGGCATAATATCAAATGGAGTATAGAAAGATTTAATTGGGATAATTTATTTAATTATGGGGTAGGGAATACAATAGATTTGGGGAAGAAGAGAGGGATAATAGGAATATTTGGTGACAACTATACAGGGAAGTCTAGTTTTATAGATTCTTTTATAAAAACAATTTTTAATAATACTTCTCGTGGGAATCTTAAAAATTATGATATAATAAATCACAATGCTAAATATGGGTTTGGAAAGGTCTTTTTAAAATCTGAAGATGATGAATATTCTATAGATAGAAAGTTAGTTAAAGGCAAAGGTGATAATTCATCAGCGGTTTTAGATTTCATGAAAAATGGAACAAGTTTGAATGGTGATACAAGGGTAGAAACTGATAAGAATATTATGTATGAATTTGGTACGATGGAAGATTTTTTATTAACATCTTTATCATCGCAGTTAGATGCTTTATCATTTATAAGAGAAGGATCAACTAAAAGAAAAGAGATTTTAGCTAAATTTCTTGATTTAGATATTTTCAATATTAAATTGAAAGCAGCAAAACCGGAATATTTAAAATATAAGACTCTTTTAAAAGAATTTGAAGAAAACTATGATCTTTTGATTGAGAAAGAAATAGAAAAGAAAAATGGGAATACTGTTGATATTTTACAAATTTCTGAAAAGAAAGAAATAGAGAAAAAACTATTAAATTCTAAGATTGAACTTAAGAGTTTTGAAGGTTTAACGATTCCAAGTCTTGATGAAATTGATGAGATAAAGAAAAATATTAAAAAGAAAGATGAAAAAATAGTTATTTTTAATCAAGAAATAGAAACAATTCAAAAAAATATAGCAAATCAAGAGATTTTCATTAAAAAATTTGAAAAATTTGTATTATTATTTGAAATTGATAAATTTAGAGAAAAAGAAAAAAATTATAGAGGAATTATTGATGAAATAGAAAAAATTGATAGTAGTATTTCTTTTAAAAATAAAGAAATGACTATTTTAGAGCACAATATAAGTCTTTTAAATGAAGTGCCTTGTGGAGAAAATTATAAGCATTGCAAATTTATAAAAAATGCTTTTGATTCAAAAGATAAAATGAAAGTTATTGATGAATCTTTATTAGAAATAAAAAAACAAAAGCAAAATTTAGAAAAAAGCATTGAAAATATAGATTATGAAGATTTGGTTAAGAAAATTAATGTGTATGAAGAAAGTAAAGATAAATATAATAGATATAAATTAGATAATGCTATTAGTTTATCTAAAATAGATGAAAAGAATGAAAAGAAAAAAGAATTAAATAGTGAGATAGCAGATTTATACACAAAAATTGATGATTATAATTTGAGTATTGATTCTGTAAGAAAGAAAGCTGAAATTGAAGAGCAGATTAATAAGTGTGAAACAAGATTAGGGTATATTTCTATTTTAGAGAAACAACAAATAGAGAAGGAAGCAATAATTGATCAAAGAATCAAAGACCTACGAGAAAAAAAGAAAAAATATGAAGAAACTTATTATAATTTCTTTGCTTATGAAACATTTATAAATGCAGTTCATCCAAACGGTATTCCTTCTATGATTATTAAAAAGAATATTGATATTATTAATAATGAGATAAATAACTTTTTATCTAAAATTGTTGATTTTGAAATATTTTTAGATATTTGTGATAAGGATTTAAATGTTTATTTAAAAAGAGATAATAAGTTATGTCCTATTGAGAATTGTTCTGGAGCAGAAAAAACTATTGCTGCAATGGCAATACGGTTGTCTTTTATAGAAATATCGTCACTTCCAAAAAGCAACATTTTTATATTAGATGAACCAGCAGTCTTTTTAGATAAGAAAAATCTTAGTTCTTTTGTTGATGTTTTGGAAGTAATGAAAGAAAAATTTGATATAATTTTCTTAATATCACATCTTGATGAGTTAAAAGATTGTGCAGACATTACGATTAATATTGAAAATGTTGGTGGTAATGCATTTGTAAATTGTTAGTTTCCTTTTGTGCTTTTAAAATCTAATTAGGATGAATAGATTTATATGAGGCACATAAAATGGAAGAAGAAAACAAAACTCCAGAGAATTCTCCAGAAAGTTCAGATTTCGAAACAGACAATCCAGGAAAAGTTGATTCTTTTTTACAAAGAATAATGTCTCGTAAACTTATTGTTTGGCTTACAGCTACAGCAGCGTTGTTTATGGGGACATTAGATCCAGATACTTGGTCAAATATTTCTATGGTTTATATAGGAAGTGTTGCTTTATTAGATTTATTTTATAAATTTAAAGAGTTAAAGCAATGAAAGTTTTTTTTCAAAAATTTTATTTTTATATAAAGAAGTATTGGTATTTAGTTTCTACGGGAATTATTTCAATTTTGTCTTTAATTCTTTATTTTGTTTTAAGAAAAAAAAGTGGAGAAGTAACTGAAACGATGTTAAAAACTTTTTCAGAAATGCGTATAATGAAGAAAGCAACTTTTGATGATTTAGTAAAAATACGTAAAGAAAAAGAAGAACAAGAAAAGAAAGCATTAGAAGAATATAAAAAGGAACTGGAAAAGATAGAAAATGATCTGTTAAAAGAGAAGCAAAAGATTGAAGAAGAAAAGAAAGTTGCTGCTGAAAAATATGTAGAAATGTATAAAAAAGAACCAGACAATGTTGCTAAATTTTTAATGAATAAATTTGGTATTAAGGAATATAAAAAATGAAAAGTATTTGGTATGTTGTATTTATTCTTCTTTTTAATAGTAGTTTTTTAATAGCACAAGAAAAGATAGAACCTGTATTTTATAATATTAAGATAAATGAAGTAGCGCCATTTGAAGGAATTCTTTTAAATGCAGAAGCGTTAGGAATTATTTTAGCCAGTGCAGATTTAATAAAAGTTGAAGATTATTTATCGAATAAACTAAAGTCTCAAAAAGAGATAGCTGAATTACATTTAGATATCAAAAATGTTGTAGTTGAAAAGGAGTTTCTTGAAAAGAAAATTGTTGCTCTTGAAAATTCATATCAAAAAGAATTAGATTTTTTGATGAAAAATTATGAACAAAATAAACCACTTATTTCTCCATTAACATCAGGAATCATTGGATTTGGGTCTGGGGTTGTTGTTGTGCTATTAAGTGTTTATCTTTATACACAGATTTAATATGGAAGAAAATCTAACAAAAGTTGCTAGAATAGAAAGAGAAATTGCTTCTAAGTATGGGGAAGAAACAATAAAAGTTCCGTTATCGCAATGGGATGAAGAGAAAGAAAAAGAATATCAAAAACAATTAAAAGAATTTAAAAAAAAATATAAAAAAAAGGAAAAAAATACCCATATTGTAATAAATGGATGCTTATACTCTGAAAGACTACTTAATAGAGAAAGTATTGAAAGAACTTGTATTATTTGTAAAAAATTGTCTTTTAGTTCAGAAGATGATTTTTATATGAATAAATATAAATGTTGCAAAAAATGTTATATAAATGGAGAAAGAAATGTCTGATAAAAAAGAAAAATCTGGTGGAATTGAAGTACTTGAGGTTATTCAAGCGATAAATCAAGTAGCTTATGAAAATGGATTCAAAGGAAGTGGCACTTTAAAAAACGGAGAAGAAGTTCCAGTAATAGATGAAGATGTTTATATTCCGTGGTCTGTTAAAATGAGTGGAAATAAACTTTGTATTTTAATTCATGAAGAAGTTGCAATGAAAGAAGCACATGAAACTGGATTTGAAAATAATATAAAGAGAAAATTTAGTCAAGTCATAAAACATCTCAAAAGACAATTTAAAGATATCACAAAGAAAGAACTTAATTTAAAAGAAGAAGGTGATATGGATATTAAAGTGCAATTAGTGTCAATGGTTAGAGCGTGGTATCAAGCAAAAAGAACATATATAATTAGCAATATTAAAGAATATACAGATAACCTCACAGATACTCCAAAGGATTTTAAAGAAAGACAAAAGAAATTTAAAGATTTCTTATCTCAAGGAGAAATTGATAAATTATCATAAAAATGGGGACACTTTTTGATACTCACAAAGGAACAGAAGAAAAGAGAGTTAGTGAGATGTAAGGTTAGTCCTGAATATTTCATAAATACATACATAAAAATATCTACAACAAAAAGTGCTTATGTTCCATTTATCTTATGGGGATATCAAGCAGATACAATTAAACAATATGAGTTACATCGTTTTAATATAATCTTAAAGGCGAGACAATTAGGTATTTCAACATTAACTGCCTCATATGTTCTTTGGAAGATGTTGTTTAATAAATCTTTCATGTCTTTAGTTGTAGCAACTAAAAGAGCTACAGCAGCAAACTTTACAAAGAAGGTTAAACAGCAATATAAAATGCTTCCAGATTGGTTTATGGAAGCTGTTAAGGTAACAACAGATACAAAAACAGAATTAGAGTTTTCTAATGGATCATTTATAAAAGCGGAATCCACAAGTCCAGATTCAGGTCGTTCTGAATCGTTGTCTTTGTTAATTGTTGATGAAGCTGCTACAGTTGAAGGACTTGATGGAGATGATGGAATGTGGGCAGCAGTTTATCCTACATTAAGTACAGGAGGATCTTGCATAGTTATTTCTACTCCAAAAGGGGTAGGCAATTTTTTTCACAGAATGTATGTTGATGCATTATCGAAAAGAAATGACTTTAATGCTATATCTTTGCCATGGGATTCAAGACCAGATAGAGATGAAGATTGGTTCGTAAAAGAAACTTCAAATTTGCCTAAAAAACAAATTGCTCAAGAATATTTGTGTAGTTTCAATGAATCAGGTGGAACTTTTATAGATAGTGCTGACATAGAAAAAACAAGAAAAACAATAAGAGAACCTTTATATAGAACAGGTTTTGATGGTAATGTTTATATTTGGAAAGATTATGATCCAAACATAAATTATATTATATCTGCTGATGTAGCGAGAGGAGATGGTGAAGATTATTCAGTATTTCATATTATAGATAATAATAATTCTGAGCAGGTTGCAGAATACCAAGGAAAAATTGATCCTGATAAATTTGCAAAATTATTATGTGATTTTGGAAGAATATATGGAGGGTGTTTAATTGTTGTTGAAAATAACAACTTAGGTTTTTCTGTTGCTAAAAAATTAGAAGAACTTGAATATTCAAATATTTATTATTCGGTAAAAGAATCAAACATATTGAAACCTTCTTTTCACGGAAAAACAAGCAATGCTATTCCTGGATTTAGTACATCTGTATCTACAAGACCTTTAATTTTAGCAAAATTTGAGGAATATATACGTAATGATTTAATAGTGATAAGATCTTTTAGATTGTTAAATGAGATGCTAACATTTATATGGAAAAATGGTAAATTACAACCTGAAAAGGGTTCAAATGATGATTTAATACTTGCGATGTCTATTTCTTGTTGGATTAGAGAAACAGTTATGGTTAATAATAAAAAGAATTATGCGCATCGAATGGCTTTTCTTTCTTCTTTTAGAAAAATATCAAAAACAATGAATACCACTATAAATGGTATGAACGGATATAATAGAGATAATGATATTTTTGATATAAAGGAAAGAAATAATCCTAAGAAAAAGCAAATAGGAAGTTTAAAAGTTTATATGGGGTAAAGCAATGAAAAAACCATCAATAGGTAGAAAATATGAAACAGTTGGAACTTCTTTATTTAAAAGACTAACTAAATTATTTTCTGGTCCAATAGTAAATTATAGGACACAAGCAGTTTCTAAATATAGAAGAAAGAATTTAAATAAATTTAAATTTACTTCAACTTCTGGGAAAAAATTTAAAAGATATACATACGATCCATTTGCCAATCTTAATACAAATCAAATGGCAAGTCAGTGGAGATTTGAAAGATATCAAGATTTTGAACAAATGGAATACATGCCAGAGTTAGCATCTGCGTTAGATATATATGCAGATGAAATAACTACGTTTTCTATGATGAGTCCAATTATAAGAATAAAATGTAAAAACTATGAAATCAAAGAGGTTTTAGATAATCTTTTTTATAATATTTTAAATGTTGAGTTTAATTTGTTTTATTGGGTTAGATCTCTATGTAAATTTGGTGATTTTTTTCTATTTTTAGATGTAAAGGACGGAAAAGGAATTAGAAATGTGATTCCATTACCACAAGAAGAAATAGAAAGATTAGAAGGACAAGATTCCGATAATCCACTATATATTCAGTTTCAGTGGAATTCAGGGGGTTTAACCTTTGAAAACTTTCAAATAGCACATTTTAGATTGCTTGGAAATGATAAATATTCTCCATATGGTACAGCTGTACTAGATCCAGCACGGAGGATTTGGAGGCAATTGTGTTGTGCGAGTCATACTCCCCTTTGGACAAAAGACAAAGGGTATAAACAAATAAAGGATATACACTCTGATGACATAATATTATCTTATGATTTCGATAATAATAAACTTATTGAATCTAAAGTAAAAGAATGCAGGAATATGGGAAAGCAACGAGTTATTAAGGTGGTTACTTCACATAGACAAATAGAAGTTACTCCAAATCACGGATTGTTAGTTTATGATAAAAATGGAAAGTTTGTATATAAACAAGCAAAAGATTTAATAGTGAGTGACGGAGATGGTGGATCAAAGGCAAAAAATGCAGACAAATTAGTTCTTCCTAATAATTGGGAAACTACAAAAGATTATTATGAAATAAAATTAGACGAAGATCTTTATTTTGGAAATGGAAAAATACATAAAAAATCTTTCTTAAGTACAGATCACATATTTAAAACAAACCCAGAGTTTATGAGATTATTTGGATTTATGTTAGGAGATGGATGGATTAATGAAGATCGTAAAAGTATTGGTTTTGCTTTAGGTATATATGAAGAACAAAATCAGTATTATATTAATTTAATGGAGAGTTTGTTTTCTCCAGAAAAAAAGATGTGTTTAACTGAAGCACAAAAGAATAAAGGAGCACAGGTAAATATTTCGTCAAAAGAATGTATTTCTTTATTTAAAAAACTTGGATTTATAAGTGGATTTGAAAATAAAAGAATACCATCGTGGGTTTATTCTTTAAGTAAAGTAAATAAAATTGAATTATTACGTGGATTAATGGATGCAGATGGAAGTAAAAAAGATAAAAGATTAAGTTTGTCAAATTATGAATTAATGAATGATGTCCAGATTTTATGTCAGCAATGTGGTGTTGCAGTAGGCAATGAAATAAAATTAAGTAAGAAAGCAGGTGTTTATGAGGATAAAACGTTTGGGACTATAACAAGAAAAGATTCATATAGATTATATATAAATTTAGATGATATAGACGATACAGATATTTCTTTTGAAAACGTATCTCATATAATAGATGAAGAAAAATTAGTAGATACATATGATTTACAAGTAGATAATGAAATTCATAACTTTGTTGCGAATGGAATTGTTTCTCATAATACGATGTTAGAAGATGCAGTAATGAGTTATCGTATAGTCAGATCACCAGAAAGAAGAGTTTTTTATTTGGATATGGGTGGCATACCAGCAGAAGAAGAAGAAAATTATGTTGAAGAATTTAGAATGACTTTAAAGAAAAATCAAGTTGTCGATCATTTAACAGGACGAGTAGATCAAAGATATAGTGCTACATCTATTGAAGATGATTATATAATTCCAGTAAGAGGAAAAGAAGATAATACAAAAATTGAAACATTAGCAGGTGGATCTTATACTGGTGATGTAGATGATATTAAATATTTTAGAGATAAAATGTTTTCAGCAATCAAGATACCTGCTTCTTATTTAACTGCTGAAGCGGGTGATGATGATAAATCTTCTCTTTCACAAAAAGATATTCGTTTTGCTAGAACAATACAAAGGTTACAAAATGCAGTTGTGACCGAATTAGAAAAAGTAGCAAGGATACATTTAGCTGCAATGGGATATAAGAATGCTGATTTAGTTTCTTATGAAATTATTCTTAATAATCCTTCTAAGATTTCTGAACTTCAAGAAATTGAATTGTGGAAAACAAGATTTGATGCTGTAGAGGCAGCGAAATCTTCTGGTATGTCTACTAGATGGGTTGATGAAAATATCAAACAACTTTCAAGTGATGAACAAAAACGTATCAGAGCGGAATTGTTTGCAGATAGTAAATTACAATCAGTTCTTGAAGGAATGCTAGAAGGTGGTAGTGGTGATATGGGCGCTCCTATATCTGGATCTGATGAAGATTTGTTAGGTGGAGAGGGTGATGAAGATTCATTGGGAGGAGAGGGTGAAGGTGAAGAAGGAGGTGGAGAGGATTTGTTGGGTGGTGGAGGTGGAGAAAGTAAGGAAGGAGGGGATGAGGATGAAACGCTTTTAGCAGCACCGGGTAGAAGGAGTGTTGGAAAAACTTCTTTAGGCAAGTACAAAGAGCATTCAACAGATAAAGAGCATAATCACGAATTACGTGTTATAAATCCCAAGCACAAAGAAATATCTCATAGTATGAGATCTCAGGGTAATATGTCTCAACGTCCATCTTCAAGAAAACAGATGGGTTTAACAAAGAAACAAACAGCGATTCCTAATTTAAAGAATATGTTTTCTGGTGACAATTCAATATTTAATATTGATAAAACTAATTATCCAAGAAGAGTTAGAGCAATTTTTGAACAGCAAGAGAATATTGATTCAAAGATAAAACTTATTGAAAAATTGATAAAAAAAGATGAGGAAGAACAAATTGATGATCAAACATAATAAAAAAAGGAATACTGCGTTTCTCTATGAAATTCTTATAATAGAAAGTGTGAAATCATCTATGGATGAAAAAAAAGAAAAAAAAGATACTATTCTTTCAATTATTAAAGAGTTTTTTAAAAAAGGAACAGTTTTAAATAAAGATTTGTCTTTATATCGTGTTTTAATTGAATCAAAAGGATTGACAAATAATGTAGCAAATCGTGTTTTATTAGAGATTAAAAAAGAGAAAGAATTTGTAAATAGAAAAGATTTATACAAGCAACAATCAAAATTAATTAAAAAAATTAATACATTGTTTGGTCCTGAATTATTTGAAAATTTTGTTTCAAATTATAAAGAAATGGCAACAATTTGTTTAATATTAAATGAATCATTGGAGATATCTGACAAAGTTATGTTAGAAGAGAAGATTATTAAAAATATGTTAGTAGAAGCAGAAAAAGAAAAGGAGATAGTACCTATTGATAATATTGTATTTAAAACATTTTTGAAAAAATTTAATGAAGAATATTCTTTATTGCATGAAGAACAAAAAGATTTATTGAAAAGATATGTTTTGGCATTTGAAGGAGAAAATTCTGATATAGATCTTAAGATCTTTTTAAATGAAGAAATCAAAAGATTAAAAGAAGAATTATCAAAATTAATATTATTAGAAGAAATAAGTAAAGATAATATTCTTGTAGAAAAAACAAAGCAAGTGATTAACAATCTTACCGATAGTAATAAAAAGAAAATTGATAAAAATTTTATTCAAGAAGTATTAAAAATACAGGAGTTAGTTCGGGAGATCAGAGATGGCAATTGAAGTAAGAGTAGGTGAAGAACAAAAAGAACAACAAGAAGAAGAGAAGTTGCCTGAAGAATCTTTAGGTGTTAAGGTAAAATTAAATATAAGGAAAACGTTAGATGGAAATCTTGTTGTTAGGGATCATCCAAATATAGATATAATTTTGGATTTGAGAGAGTACAAGGTTATAGCGATTCCAAAGGAAGATTTAAACGATCAAGTATATCAAATTCAAGATTTATTATTTCAATATCTTCAAAAGAAAGGTGTAATATACCCAGAAAGTGTTAAAGGTGGTAATATATATGGAGCGATGGAAGCCAAGTTTCCTAAAAAAGAAGAAATATCAGGAGATGAAGATCCAGTTCAAGTGATAGTGTTTGTTATTGCAAAATTTATTGAAAATGAGAGACCAAAATTTGAATTCTTAAAAAGAATGAAAGATGAATTTGAAGAATGGTTAACAGATCCAGAAGATGAAGAGACAACAGAATTAGGAAAAATATCTCAAGAGGAATATAAAGGGACAATTCCAAAATATATACCAAATAGATATACTTGGTAATTTGGAGATATAATGAAAGGACGTATTATAAATTATTTAAAGAGTATTGGTATAAATGCTGATGGCATAAAAGAATATAAAAAAGATGAAATATTTGTTTATATTGGGAATGCAAGAATTGAGTTTATAAAAGGAACAGAAAATGGTATTTATTCAATTAGATGGATTGGTATAGAACCTCCTAAAAAAATACCATCAAAGATATTTTATATGGATTTTAACAAGGAATTAGTTTTGTTTTGGGAAAAAGATGGAAATTTACATAGAAAAAATGCAGAGCCAGCAACATTGTCGTTTAATATGCAAACTGGTAAATTAACTTCATATTCTTTTTTTGAAGATGGAAAAGTTGTTCCTGTTAATGCTACACAAGAAGATATACAAAGAAATTATGAATTTTTATTTGAAGAATATAGAAATTTATTAAGATATATTTTTAATGGCAAAGGTGAAATAAAACAAAAGAAAACACAAGAACCAAAAAGAAATCAAATTGATATGATTGAACTAGATGAAGTACGGAGAAGAATAAAATTATTAAAAGAAGATAGAAATTTAGATCTAGAATTAATGGATGCAGCAAAAAAAGGTGATTTAGACAAAGTTAAAAATTTAATTGAGCAAGGTGCTGATATTCATGCTGAACGTGATCATGCTTTACGAATTGCAGCAAAACGTGGTTATTTTGATATTGTTAAATATCTTGTTGAGCATGGTGCTGATATTCATGCTGTTAATGATTGCACTTTACGGTTGGCAGTAGAAAATGGTGATTTAGATATGGTTAAATATCTTGTTGAGCATGGTGCTGATATTCATGTTTTTAAGGAGGGTCCTTTATTTTGGGCAGTAAAATACGGTTATCTTGATATTGTAAAATATCTTGTTGAAATGGTGCTGATATTCATGTTCTTGATTATTATGCTTTAACAAGTGCAGCACTTTATGGTTATTTTGATATTATTGAATATTTACTTGATAATGGTGTAGATGAAACAGCAATTAAAGACGACGAAGTATATAAACAGTGGAAGAAAAAACAAGTAGAAGATAGGTGGGTTCAAGTAGATTTAGACGAAATACCAATAAAATCAGCAAATGATCAATCTGAATCAGAAAGAACAAAAACGCTTGAACTTAATGATATTCCAAGATCAGAAAAAGTATCAGATCAGAGTGAATCAGATCGTTTTAAGATGCTTGATCTTGATGAAAGCAAAGAAAACAAATTTAAAATGTTATTGAATGAAAGTGTAACCGATTATACAACAACAGCGATATCAAGAATTGTGGTTCAAAAAGTAATTGATTTAATAAAAAATCATGAGCCAGTACAGGAATATATTCTTTTTACAAAAGACGAAATTCCTGGAAATGATAGATTTGATGTAGATTTTTTGTGTGTTAAAGTTAAGGAATCTGAAGAAATTTCAAAAATATATAGTAGTGGTGCGACATCTTATTTAAATTCAGTTCAAGTGGAAAATTCTTTAAAGAAAACATTAGAAAAAGTAATAAATTTTCTTAGAGAAGTACCAGAAAATATTGGAAATTTAGCTGGATTAGCAGAATTTTGTGATAAGTACCTTTCAGAAAGTGCAACATCTGATATTTTGGATATTCTTGGAATTTATTTAAATACCAGAGATGAAAGTCTTTTAAAAAAGGTAGAATTGTTTTTGGTATCTTATTATGAAACAGAAAAAAAGAGTTTGATGAAAAATATAGTTATTAACTATGCTCCTTATGTACCAAAAAATTTAATTGATGAGATTCTTGATAATCCAAAAAGGTTTTTAAAGACGGTTGAAGTAGAAATTATAATACCACCTGAATTATATGGTAAATCTAAAAATGGTAAATATAGAACTTTAGCTTTAGCGGTTGAATTTGTTGTTGAACTTAAATCTACATTAACACACGAATTAACGCATACGAGACAGCATAAAAGAAATGAAGAAAACATAGATGATCCTAAAAATTTTAAAGATTTTAAAGATGTAACAGAATATTTAAAGGAACCTAAAGAAGTTGAAGCATTTGTTGCTGATTGCTATAAAAAAGCAAAAATGTTAAAAAGAAATTTATATGATGTGATGAAAGATCTTTTTTATGCTGAAAAAGATCGGATTGAAATTGAAAGAAAAGAGAACAAAAAAAATCCATATTATATGGTGACAGAACAGCAGATTTTAAGTGCTTGGGATGAGTGGGTAGAATTCGCAAAGAAAAAGTATCCACAAGTTAAATCACCAGAAGATGTATCAAAAAGAAGTCAACTTGATATGATAGATCTTGATGAAGTATGGAGAAGAATAAAGAATGCTTAATTTATTATTTTTTATATTTATATGTTATGGATGCACACAAATTCTTGTTTATGGTGATATTTTTAATAAAATAAGGCCAAAGTATAATTTTTTTCATTGTCCAATGTGCATTGGTTTTTGGGTTGGAATAATATTTTCGTTTTGTGATTTTTTAAATATATTAAGTATATTTAATATAACGAATACTTATTTAGATATATTTGTTATGGGATGTTTAAGTAGTGGAACATCATATTTTTTGTGTCAATTAATTGATGATAATGGAATAAAAATAAATTTGAATAAGAGAGAAAACTAATGAAAAAACTAAGTGAACAAGAAATGCTCTATGTTAAATATCTGGTAAGTGGTCAATCTGCAAAAATGCCAGCAGGTATGGGGGGTCATTTAACACAGCATATTAAAGGATTAATGAGACTTATGTATGAAGATTATATAGAGGCTAGAGATAATACAAGTAAAAACAGTATATTAATTTATAATGAATATGGTTCTTCCATGAAACAATTTATTAATGCTATGAAAACATTAAAAAATTTGTGTGATAATTGGAATTGGGATTATAACAGAAAGGTAAGAGAAATTTTTTCTAGAGATGAACTTAATGAATTTGGGTATAATGATGAATTTCTTAATAAAATTTATGGGGAAGAAAGCATTCAGTTTGTTTCAGCATCAGAAAGAGACTATGGTGATTTAGATACTCCAGAAACAAATCTTTATCAAATAAACAAAAGAAAAGAAAAAGAGCAAGAAGAAATTAATAATGTGTTAAATAAGTTAAGAAATATAAAATCTGATCATGCATCTGATAGATTTTCTAAAATAGAACCATATGAAAAGGGTGAAAGAGAAAAGACAAATTGGTCTACTCCTGGAGGAATAAGAGATCCGAATAAAATAGATTATGAAAGAGAAAAATTCAAACGATCTACTCCTGAAGGATTATTAGATCCAAAAAAGATAGATCTTGATGAAGTATGGAGAAGAATAAAACTTAAAGAAAGTGCTAAAGAATCAGATGATGTTACCTTTAAACTTTCTAATCAAACAGAAAAACAAAAATACGATAAAAAGAAGCAATTTATTAGTATTACGGAGAGAGTTCTTGCTCAATTTAGTTATGAATTTGTTGAAACAGATTCTCCTCATTTTATATACTGTTATAATGATCGTGAAATTAATGCTTATTACACAGAGATTTTTATATCAATTCAAGATCTTAAAAAAATACGATTAACTGGATTTATAATAAAGACTGGAACAATTGTAGGTTCTGGACATTATAAAGATGGCAAGCACAGAGGTATGCTAGTATCAAAAGAAGATTATAGAGAAAAGACTGTATTTTGTGATAGTAAATCATATGGAAGAGAACTATATAAAATGGCAGAATTACTAGAAGATACTTTTGTTAAACATTATTCAAAGGTAGAAAAAGAAAAAGTACAATAGTAAAATTATTAATCTATTTATTATGGAGTTATTATTGATTTAATAATAGGTGATGTATGAGAATTGAAAAAAATTTAATATTTAAAAGGTTTACAATTCGTAGAGTGGCACATTGTTGTAAGGGGTCATAGGTGGAAATAAAAAAAGGGTTATTAAAAAAGATTATTAAAGAAGAAGTAGATTCTATTCTTAAAAAAGAATCATATATTTTAGCTTCTGGTGGGAAGGGGAAACTTGATCCTTACGAAACAAATCCAAAGAATAAACCACAAGAGCAGTGTTCTTCGTGTGAATTGAAAGAAAAATTTGATAAATTAAGTGATGAACAGTTAAAAACTTATTTATTACAGACTGTTTATTCGAAAAACAGAGAAGAAATTGAACAAGTTTTATTATTTTTATTAGATTATTAATTGGAGAAATAGAGATGAAAATTAAAGTGAATACTTTAAAAAAGATTGTAAAAGAAGAAGTAAAAAGAGCATTGAAAGGATCAAAATTAAATGAAGATTTTAGTGATTATTGGGATAATGATCCACAAGGTTTTGATGCTGGAGAAGAATCTTATTATGAAGAAGAAATGCCTGAGGAAGAGGAACTTTATAATGAAGATCCAAACTATGAAGAATTTGGGGATGTAGAAGGATTAAATCCAGATCCTAAATATTCTGGAAAAACAAAAATGGATTATGCAAATTCAAGAAAAAGAGATTTTGAAATGGATGGGACAGAAGATCCTAATGTAGATCCTATGTATGATCCATTTGATTTACCTAATGGACTTTATGAAAACAAAATTTATAAAGAAATATACAAGGGATTAGTAGAAAGCAAAAAAAATGGAAAATAATAAAAAATATATTCTTAGAGAGTATTTTTCTTTATGTCCAGATGGGGTTTGTCAGGACCTCTTGACAGAAGAAGAAAAAAAAGATATCAGAGATAATGGTGCTTTATATCTTTCAGGAATATTTCAGAAAGCTGATGAAAAAAACCAAAATGGAAGAATATATCCTTATGAGGTATTAGAATCAGAGGTTAAGAACTATGAAAAACTTATAAGAGAGAATCGTTCTGTAGGAGAATTAAACCATCCAGATTCTTCAGAAATTGATGCAAAAAATCTTTCTCATGTTATTAAGAAATTGTGGTGGGAAGGCAAAAATTTATATGGAAAATTAAAAGTATTAAGTGGCCCATCTGGACAAATTTTAAAGTCATTAATCAATGATGGCATAAAGATAGGTATAAGTTCTAGAGGACTTGGTTCTGTTCATGAGAAAGGGGAAGATATAATTGTTGAAGATGATTTTCAATTAATTTGTTTTGATATAGTAACTGAACCATCAACTGTTGATGCGTTTTTGATGAAAGAATCCAAGCAAAAAACGAGTTTATATTTTACAAGAAGTGACAAAATAAATCGTATTTTAAATAGTATTTTATATAAAGGTGAAAAATGAAGAAATCAGAATTAAAAAAGATACTAAAACCGATTATTGAAGAATGTGTAAATGAAATGCTTTTTGATGGATTGTTATCAAAAGTAATTACTGAAGTTTTTAAAGGTTTTAGTGATAAAGAATTTTTAGTTGAAAAGAAACAAGCAAGTCCTGTTAAGACTCCTAAAAGACTTAATTTAATGGGAATGAATATGAATAATTTAGTGGTAGAAGAAAAATTAAAATCATTCAAAGAAAAAGGAATGGGGCAAATGTTTGAAGGTACGGTTCCTCTATCTCCTGTTAAATCTCCTGTTGAATTGAAACAAAATGAAATTTTTGGAAGAACACCACTATCAGATGTAAATCCAAATGACCCTGGTGTAGATCTTAAAGCTTTTGGTTTATAAATTTATTATGAGGTGATGTATGGCAATTAATTTTCAATTGGTAGCAGAGAAAGGGGAATCATCATTATCTTTTGTTGAGAGGTTTATTCGGTTAACCAAAAAGGAAAAACTTGTTGAAGAACTAAAGGAAACTTGTGCTTTTTCAAAAAGATATAAAAAACCTTCTGTTGCCAAGAAAGAAAAAAAAGAACGAGCAAAAGTGAGAAAGTATTTAGATAGTAAACAACAAATGAATGGAGAATAATAGATGCCATCACGAACATATAAGGTAGGACCAGGATCAGCAGCGGCATATCAATCTTCTGGCAGACCATATTTAACAGGAAGTGAAGTACCAGACACAGTAGATACAAGTGATGGTGTAGAAATAAGTTTTCCGTCATTAACTAAATCAATAACAGTTAGAACTCTTGATGGATCTGTCCCAATTATTTTATATTTTGATTCAAGATCTCTTGTTGGCAATCCTATTATGAATAATCATCATTATTATGTTCTTGATAATAATGTTCCTTATATAAAATTTGATATTAAGTGTAATAGAATTTATCTTTCTACGTTGTGCAATGGAGCAAGTGGATCTTATTGTTTAGCGGCAGAAATGACATCGATAGAACCACAATTATATGAATTATCATCTGCTTCATTAGGAACTACTCTTGATGGTATAAATAATTAATTGAAAACAGAAATAACTATATATTATTAGATTTAGTGGAGTTAAAAATGAGTGATAAATCAAAAATGTTAGAGCGAGCAATCATTGATGCTGAAGCACTTAAAGATGTTGCGAAAAAAAGTGCTCAATCAGAATTAATTGAAAAATATTCAAAAGAATTCAAAAGAATAATTAATAAAAAACTTTTTGAAGCTGAAGAGGGAAAAGAAGAAGATAAGGATCTTCTTTTAGGTGGAAACGAAGGATCTACAGGAGATGTAGATGAATTAGGAGGAGAAGGATCTCCAGATCTTGAAACAATGTCTGGTGAAGGTGGAGCAGAAGGTTCAAAAGCACCAGTTCAAAATGAACCTTTTTCTGATAAAGAAATAGGTAAATCTTTTGCAGATGGAGAAAATATAGGTGGTAAGGATTCTCCAGGTGAAGATGAAATGATGACAATTGATTTGGATCAATTATCTCAAATAGCAAAAGAAGAAGATGGAGGAAAAACAGAAGAAATAACAGATGAATTAAATATAGAGGATGGTGATGGGGAAAGTCCTGATATTAGTTTAGATTATGAAAAAGAAGAAACCGATGCTCAATTAGGAGCAGAAAGATCTAAACCAGAAGAACAAGATGGAAATGTATCTTATCTCCAAGAAGGAACATTAGAATTTCTTGAAGAAGAGGAAGAATTAGATGCAGATGAAGAAAAAGAAGAAGATATAATTGATTTTGAAGCAGTACCAGAAGGAATAATTGGTGATTATAGTGCTAATTCAAATACACAAGAATCTTCCAAAATAGCAACAAATGATTTAGAAGATGAAGAGAATTCAAATATTTTAAATCAAGCTCCAAAAGCAGAAGATTCAAGAAAAGAAAAACCTAAAAAAGAAGAAGATCTTGAAGAATCATATAAAAAAGTTAATAAAGTATTAAAAAGAAATATCTTTTTGATTAGAGACAGACTATCTAATTTAGAAGAGCAAAATAACGTGTTAAGAGAAGCTCTTATCGTTTTCGGAAAGGAATTAAAGAAAACGAATTTGACAACTACGCAGACAATGATAGAAAATAGGGTTTTAAGCAGTGACTCTTTGAATGAGCGACAAAAGAGAGAACTTGTTGATGCTGTTAATAAAACCAAAACCCTTAATGAAGCGAAGGGTGTTTTTGAAAAGTTTATGAATTCAACGAAAAAGATTATTGTTGAAAATCATTCAGTTGAAGAACCACAAGAAAACAAAATACGCTTAAATGAGGTTGCATTTGCTCTTAAAAATAGAAAACCTTCTTCGGGTGAAACGAAAGAAGAACAACTTTTAAAAGAAAAGATGCAAAAAATGGCAGGAATAAAAAGTAAGAAAAATTAATGGAGGATTTTTTAAATGGGTATCTTAAAGAAATTAACGGAAGACATCGTTAGACCGGACATGATTCTTGAAACGAATCGTTTGGTTAAAAAGTGGTCAAAAACAGGACTTCTTGAAGGTCTTGATCATGATGAGTATAGAAAGCATACAGTGGTTAGACTTTTAGAGAATCAAGCAGCTTCTTTACTTAGAGAAGCAACAACAATGGAAGGTGGGGATGTTCAAGGATTTGCGTCTGTTGCATTTCCTCTTGTTCGAAGAGTATTTGCTGGACTTTTAGCAAATGATGTAGTTTCTGTTCAACCAATGAGTTTACCATCAGGACTGATATTCTTCTTGGATTTCAGATATAATTCAACAAGAGGACCGCTTAGCACTGGTGGTTCAATTTATGGTACTGATTCAGTTGCTTCTGAAATTGCCAATGGTGTTTCGATTACAGATCCTTATGCAGAAAAAGGGCTCTATAATCTTAATAACAGTTATTCTCATGCAATCGGTTATAATAATGTTCCTTCTGAGTCTATTGTTCTTGTTGCTGATGCGATTGATCTTGATGGAACAGTCACAGACGCTCAGGGAAAGTTGATTCAATGGGATGAAGATCTTATTGGAAAAGCAAGTTATTCTGCTCTTGTTGCTGTAGCATTAACCTCTACATTTGAAACTCATACAGATGGAACAGCAGATTGGGATCAATTCAATGTAAAGGATTATTCTTCTATTAACTTGCTTCCTACGGGTGGAACAGCATTAAGTTCTTCAATGGGACAACTTGTACGAAGATTAACATGTCTTTGTGACTCAGCAGGAGCACCTGATTATTCAGCATATCCTCTTTATGTTAGATTTGTATTTTTAGTTGCTACTGCAAATGTGGATGCAAGTTTTGATGCAGATACAAACAAGTGGTCTTCTGCTTCTGCTACATCTGATATGGAAATGTCATTCTCTATCAATGATAATATTTCTGAAGTAAGCAGTGGTATTGGAGCAGTTGTGGGAGGTTCTGTTTGGCAATTAGAAAACGAGGATTCAATTCCTGAAATCAACATTAAGGTTGATAGTATTCCTATTGTCGCACAAACAAGAAAACTTAAGGCGGTATGGACACCTGAAGCAGGTCAAGATCTTCAAGCATATCACTCAACTGATGCTGAAACAGAATTAACTTCGGTTCTTTCTGAGCACATTGGTATGGAAATCGATGGTGAAATTCTTCAAGACTTAGTAAAGGGTGCTACAGCACGGACATATTATTGGTCAAGACGCCCTGGACTCTTTGTTAATAGAGAGACTGGTGCAGATATCACAAGTGCTACAGCTCCTCCTGATTTCACTGGTAACGTGTCTGAATGGTATCAAACATTGCTTGAAACTATCAATGACGTATCGGCAGAAATTCATAGAAAGACACTTCGGGGTGGTGCAAACTTCCTCGTCTGTGGTCCTGAAACATCTGCAATTCTTGAGATGGTTCGTGGATTCTCTACAAACGTTACGGCACCTGATGATGAGAAAGGATCAGCAGGAAGCATCAAGGTGGGTAGTATTAGCAATAAATGGGATATTTATGTATCACCATATTTCTATAGAAACGTAATCCTTGTTGGTAGAAAAGGATCTTCGTTCCTTGAAAGTGGATACGTTTATTCACCATACGTGCCTCTCCAAACAACTCCTGTGATCTTCGATCCTGAGAATTTCACACCAAGAAAAGGAGTCATGACGAGATACGGGAAAAAGATGGTACGTCCTGATATGTATGGTCTTGTCATTATCAGAGATCTCCAAGGTTAAGTAATCATTAAGTAATTTCTAACACAAATGCCCTTCAATATCTTTTGAAGGGCATTTTTTTAATTTCAATAAAATATAGTCATTACCCCTTTGTTGTTTTTCAAAAATAAATAGCAAGTCATAATCCCCTTAACAAAACTATTTAAATATGATATTATGGATTTAAATAGAAGAAGGAGAAAAGATATGAGTGGGGATAGGAACAAAGGTCATTTTGATATATGTGCAGAAGTTACAGAAAAAGAAAAAGTTGAATGTCAAATTTGCAAAAAATTATTTAAAAGTAAAGCAGGATTAGCAGGACATGTTGGAGCGTTTCATAATTTTTCAATGGAAAAATATGTAGAAATGTATTTTTTTAAAGCAAATCGTCCTGTTTGTCCTATTTGTGGACAGAAGACAAGTTATGTGAAAGGAAAATATGGATTTAAAAGGTTTTGTTTTGATCATGCTGGAGAAGGAAGAAAAAGTTGGTCAAAACAATATGGTTTTGATGGTATAGAAAGTAAAACAATTGATGCAGGATGGAAAAAGGGATTAACGAAAGAAACGAATGAATCAATTTTAAAATATTCAATATCAATATCTGGCAAAAAAAATGCAAGTGCTTTAACTGAAGAAAAATTCAATGAATATAAACAAAAATTTATTGAAGAAAACAAACTAGAACTTTTAACTCCATTTGATGAATATTTTTCAAGACTTCAAACAGTTAAAGTTAAATGTTTGTTATGTGGAAAAGAACAAGAAAATAATTTAATGACTTTACATAAAGGTTCTTCATGCAAATATTGTTTTTCTGGGAAATCAAAAGAAGAATATGAATTATATGAATTTATTTCTTCAGTAGCAGAAGAATATAATATAATAAGAGGAGACAGAACTATTTTAAGACCAAAAGAATTAGACATATACATTCCAGAAAAAAAGATTGCTATAGAATATAATGGTTTATTTTGGCATAACGAAGTAACTAAATCTAAAAGATATCATCAAGATAAATATTTAGGATGTTTGGAAAAAGGTATATCTTTATTCCAAATTTATTCAGATGAATGGAGAAATAAGCAAAAAATTATTAAATCAATGATTAAATATAAACTTGGAAAAGTAGAAACAAAGATTGATGCAAGAAAATGTAAAGTTGTTGAATTATTTAGAAATAATCAATATAAAAACTTTTTTGAAAATAATCATATTTCTGGTTATTCTGTTTCTAAAATGGCATTTGGTTTGGTATATAAAGACGAACTAGTTTCTTGTTTATCATTGAGGGGACCTTTTCATACAAAATATAAAGGGAAGATAGAGATATGTCGTTTTGCTAATAAATTAAATGTAGTTGTGAGAGGAGGTTTTTCTAGACTTTTAAAAGCAGTAATTTTGTGGTCTAAGAACAATGGGTATAGTGGAATTTTAAGTTATGCAGATTTGAATTATGGAGATGGAAAGGTTTATTTAAAAAGTGGATTTACATTGTTTGGATATACGAATCCATCATATGGTTATACAGATGGAAAGGATCGTTTTAATCGATTTATTTTTAGGTCAATTTTAGGAAAAACTGAAAAACAAATAGCAGAAGAAGCAAATGTTCAAAAAATATATGGATGTGGATCAAATATATATATAATGGATTTTCTTCATTAATAAGTTTATAATTTAAACAAACTACTTATTACAGGTTAGTCTATCGTTGGAGAAAATAATGGCTTATCCTGTGTTAAGTCCAGTCAGTACAACAGTTGCAATAGCACTTCCAATAACAGGAACAGTTTCAAATGTAGATATAACAACAAATCCATTACCATTTGGTGTGTATGATTCTTCAGATTTTAAAAATGCTGCTGTAGAACAAGTCAATTATGTATATCATAGACTTGGGGGTGATGTATTAAATGTTGAAATAACAGAATATCAAGTATATGCATCATATGAGGAAGCATGTTTAGAATATTCATATTTAATGAATATTCATCAAGGATATAATACAATTGGAAGTTTATTAGGATTTCAAACTGCATCTTTTGATGGCAATGGACAAGTGCTTGTTGGGGATGCTTTATCTGGATCAAACATTGAATTAAAGTATCCTAAGATTCAATTTATGGCAGCTAGAAAGATAGGAAATACTCTTGCGTCAGAAGCAAGAATAGGTGGAGATGTAACTTTTTATTCTGCTTCTTTTAATATAGAAGATGAAAAACAAGATTATGATCTTCAATCAATAGTTGAAGAATCTTCTGCTGAAGGTGGAGTAGATTATGCTGGTTTAGTAGGTGCTAGTGGATCAATAAAGAAAATTGTTATTACGAAAGTTTATTATAAAACGAAAGCTGCTTTTTGGAATTTTTATGGATATCATGGTGGAGTTAATGTTGTAGGTAATCTATCAAATTATGGTCAATATGCAGATTCTACAGTTTATGAGGTAGTACCTGTTTGGCAGAATAAATTACAATCAATTATGTATAAAGATGCGATAAGCACAAGATTATCTAATTTTTCATATACGATAAGAAATAATAAATTAAGAATATTTCCACCTCCAAGAGATTCTTATGTTCAAAAGATGTGGTTTGAATTTAAAATATTAAAAAATCCTTGGACAGAAGAAGATTCAGATAATGATACTGGATTAAGTGGAGCAAATAATCTTGGTACTTTACCTTTTACAAATATACCTTATAGTGCGATAAATTCAATAGGTAAAAGATGGATAAGAAAGTATGCATTAGCAATATGTAAAGAAATGCTAGGGTATATAAGAAGGAAATATTCTCCAATTCCAATTCCAGGGGATAATGCTACTCTTGATGGTGCTGCTTTAATAACTGAAGCACAAGCAGAGATGAAAGAATTAAAAGATAATTTTAAAGAAGATTTAAAAGAAATGACATACGATAAACTTCTTGAAAGAGAAGCAGGAATGATCGAGAATGTTCAAAAGATAAAATCTGGTGTTCCAAGAAAAATTTATATAGGATAATTGTATGAATAATTATATAGAAAAATTAATGAATGTAGATTTGAATAAAAAGGCAAAAGATGACATTAGATATTATGTAAGAATAAATGTAAACATGTCTCATTTTTATCATTTTTTAAAATATTCATTAGAAACTGGGGTCATAACAGAAAAAGAAATAGAAAAATTTAAAGAGTATTCTTTTTATATTGCTATTTTTAAAGGAAATTTGGAATTTATTCATAAACTTTTTAAGAGTAAGTATGATGCTTCAACGATGATTGCAATGGCAATACAAGGATTTGATAATGGAAATTATGGTCTTAACAATTTAACATTTATTATAAAATTTTTGAAAAAAACTGATAATATAACATCACAAGATTATTCAATATTTATCAAACGACTTGAAGATATTAAAGAAGAAAATCCATCGTATCATGATGAAAGACTTGATGTGATGATAAAGCAATTAAGGTCTGATAGACAAGAAATATTAGAAAAAGACTGGAAAAGAGTGGATTTAGAGGACAAACCAGTAGATCCAGTAATCGATGATCAATCTGAAATAGAGAGAGCGAAAACACTTGAACTTAATGATATTCCAAGATCAGAAAAAGTATCAGATCAAGGTGAATCAGATCGTTTTAAGATGCTTGATCTTGATGAAGTTATGAAGAGAATAAAGCTATTAAAAGAAGATAAAGATTTAAATCAAGAGATAAAAGAAATTATAAAAAAATCAAAAATATTTGGAAATATTTGGAAAGGGATGGAATCTTCAATAGAAGACACAAAATTTCATAAAGGAGAAACTACAGCACAGCATACAGAAAATGTGTTAAATTCTATGAATAAATTAATTGAATTCACATCAGTAGAAGAAAAAGAGTTATATAAATTATTAGCAATTTTGCATGATGTGGGTAAGTTATCGACAAGAGAAGAAAAAGATGGAAAAATTTCTTTTCATGGACATGCGAAGTCTGGAATAGAAATTGCCAATAAAATTCTTGATGAGATTGTTTATAAAGATAAGGAATTATTATTGTTTTTAATTGAGCATCATATGGATGTTTTTAATGCGATTGATACTGGAAATTATGAATTTCTTGCAAAAAATGATAAATTATATAAGAATATAAAGTATTTAATAAATATGGCAAAGGCAGACATAGAGAAGAATAATCCAGAACAAATAGAAGAAATTTCTCAATTGTTTAAAAAGGTTGAAGAAAAAAGGAAAGAAATAGAAAAAAAGAAAGAGGAACAAGAAAATAAAAGAAAATTAGATAAAGAAATTTCTTTGGAAGATTTTATTAAAAATTTAAATAAAAAAAATATATCAAAAGATGTAAAAATTAAAGCAATAAAAGGAAAGTTTAAAAACATATCAGATGATGAAGTAAATAAATTTAATCTTAATGAGGTTATGAAGAGAATAAAGTTATTAAAAGAAGATTTCTATTTAGATCGTGAATTGGTAGACGCTGTAGAAAGTGGTTCTTTAAATAAAGTTAAAGAATGCATTAAGTATGGTGCTGATATTCATGTTTGGAATGATTATCCTTTAAGGTTTGCGGTAGCAGAGGGCCATTTTGATATTGTTAAATATCTGCTTTCTGATAAAAGAGAGGATAAAGCTGATATTCATACTGTTGAACCTTATGCTTTAAGGGAAGCGTTAGAAAATGGTCATTTTGATATTATTGAATATTTGCTTGATAATGGTGTAGATGGAACATTTATTGAAGATGATGAAGTATATAAACAGTGGGAAAAAAAGAAGGATGCAGAAAATAAAAGAAAAGAAGCAGAAGGCAGGTGGACTCAAGCAGATTTAACAGAAATTCCAATAAAATCAGTAAGCGATCAATCTGAATCAGAAAGGGCACAAACACTTGATCTTAATGATATTCCAAGAACAAAAACATCAACAGATCAAAGTGAATCAGATCGTTTTAAGATGCTTGATCTTGATGAAATATGGAGAAGGATAAAGAATGTCAAATGAATGGGAAAGGGCAGAAGCTCCTCCGCCTCCTTTATTTACGAATGAGAAAGAGAGAGATTTTTCAAAACAGATTTCTGATGAAGTTGTTGAAAGAGTTGTTGGACAAAATGTTCTTTATTATCCGATAAGTGTTGAGCATACAAATTTTCATTCTTTATATGGAGAAGCAATATATAAAACATATTTACCACCTGTGCATGTATATGCTATGGTTGAATGGGAAGGTCATAAGACAGAAACAACGGATTTAGGAGTAGATCGTAGATCTTCAATAAAAATACATTTTCATGAAAGAAGAATAACAGAGGATCAAGATTTATATGTTAGAGTTGGTGATGTAGTAGTTTATGGTAAAAATTATTATGAAATAGTAGAACTCAATGAACCAAGATTGTTTTTTGGTCAGGTTCAATATAAAATTTCTATTGAAGCGACATGTATTAGAATTAGAAAAGGTGGTTTTAATATAACTTAATTTTGTGAGAAAGAATGAGTACAAATTCATTAGAAAAAGAAAATGATGAAGTTCAGACAATGATAAAAAAATTAGAAAATTCTTTGGAATCATATAATGAAAATGAAAGTGAAAGAAAAAAAATAGAATTAAATGAAATACGAAAAAGAATAATTTTATTAAAAGAAGAAACGGAATTAGATCGTAAATTAGTTGGTGCGCTAGAAATTGGTGATTTAGATAAAGTTAAATATTGTATTGAGCATGGTGCTAACATTCATGCTTGGGATGATTATCCTTTAAGATGGGCAGTATACAGTGGTTATTTTGATATTGTTGTATATCTTGTTGAACTTGGTGCTGATATTCATGCTCTTAATGATGAACCTTTAAGATGGGCAGCACAATTTGGTTATTTTGATATAGTTAAATGTCTTGTTGAACATGGTGCTGATATTCATGCTCAACAAGATTGGTCTTTACAAATAGCAGTACGAAATGGTCATTTTGATATTGTTATATATTTGCTTGATAATGGTGCTGATGGAACAAAAATTAAAGACAGTGAAGTATATAAACAGTGGAAAAAAAGGAAGGATGCAGAAGCAAATTGGAATCAAGTGGATTTGGAAGATATTCCAGTATCAGCAAAATCAGATCAAGGAGAAGCAGAAAGGGCAAGTAATCTTGATTTAAAAGATATTCAACGATCAGAAAAAGTATCAGATCAAGACGAATCAGATCGTTTTAAGATGCTTGATCTTGATGAAGTATGGAGAAGGATAAAGAATGTCAAATAGTATAATTAAGGAAACATTGATAAGTCCATCTACATTTGAAACTATAGATATAGCAGTTTATGATTGGGTAGATAAAAGTTTAAATTTATTTTGTACTACGAATGAAGGATGGAAGAAAGTTTCTGTTCTTTGGGTAGCACCAGAGAGAGCATTTCAAATAAAAAACAATAAAGAAATAAGAGATGATGAAGGATCTTTAATTTATCCTTTAATCACTGTTGAAAGGACAGGCGAAAAAAAAGATTTAACAAGAAAAGGAACAGCATGGTCAGCATTGCCAGAATATAATGATGAAAAAGGTGGTTCAATAACAATTGCAAGAAGAATAAAACAAGATAAAACAGCAAATTTTGTGAATGCTGAAACTTTAAGAAAAAGAGGACAAATAAATTTTCCAAGAAAAAGTGAAAAGATTGTTTATGAAACAATAAGCATTCCTCTACCTATTTATGTAGAAGTATCATATGCAATAAAAATAACAACTGAATATCAACAGCAAATGAATGAGTTGCAAACACCGTTTATAACAAGAACTAAAGGTATAGATTCTTTGATTATTTCTTATGATCAACATCATTATGAATTATTTATTGATGGTGAGCATTCTTCTGAAAATACAGTAAATAATTTGGGTACTGAAGAAAGAAAATTTAAAAAGACAGTTAATTTAAGAGTTTTAGGTCATTTAATAGGGCATGGGGATAATCAGGATAAGCCAAGGATTGTTACAAGAGAAAATGCAGTAGAAGTTAAGTTTCCAAAAGAGCATGTTATGTTAGATGATACAAATCCATTTACGGGGAAAAAATATTAATGAAAAGACTTCTTGAATCCTGGAATAAGTTTGTAATAAACGAAAGTTTTAGAGAAAAATTATATAGATGGTGGAATAAAAAAAAAGAAGCAGATAGAATATTAATTGAAATTGATGATGGGGATGCTTTTGGTCTTTTGTGGATAGATTTAAAATCTATGATTTTATTATTTCAAAATAACAAAGGGAAAGTAAAGCAACAAAAAAAGAATGATTTAAAATATGAAGAAGGAGAGGAACAAAAAGTTTTTTTACCAACAAAAGATATGATTGATAGTGGTGCTATTATTGGGATGGTTTATGCAATGGAGACTGAAGCAGCAGATGATGGTAAATGTATGGGTGCTTGGGAAATTAAAAATGCAGCAACAACGCCCAAATATAGAGGAAAAGGGTTAGGAAAAATTTTATTTTTGTTAGCAGCTGGTGGGATTGCAAGTAGAGGTGCTCCTGTTTGTGCTGATAGATACAGCGTCAGTGACGCTGCAATTCGAGCTTTAAAGGGTTTAAAAAGTCTTGGATTAAAACAGACACCCCCTAAAAAAGAACCTTTTGTAGGTCGTTTTGATAATAAAGAGAATGCATGTACTACTACAGAAAAAGATGATTGTGTTGTATACCCTAGTGATGAAGATGCAGGAGGTTTATTAAATAAGGCATTTTATGTTAAAGAGTATATAGAACCTTATAAAAAAGCAAAAAAAGAAGGGGATGATTTTTTAGCAATGTTTCACGAAGTATTTCCAGACATAAATACACGATCATATTTTGCAGATTTACTTGCGAATTTGTTTGATCAACAATATATTTATAATGAAAAACAAAAAAGTGAATTTCCTCACGGAGGAACAGATGAGAATGTATGTCAATTAAAGAATAAGGAGAAAAAATGAAAAAGAAGGATTTTGTGTCTATTGTGAAAGAAATGGTTAGATCTACTATAGCAGAAATTAGTAATAATATTAAAATAGCAACGATGATAAAAGGCAAAAGAAAAAATAAAAAAAATGAAGAACAAAAGTGAGTTAGAAAATTTTAGAAAGATTAATTACTATTTATATTTGATGATAAATAGCATTTGTTATTCTTTCGGAGATTTATAATGGCATCAGCAAAAGATTTTAAGTTTATAAGTCCAGGTGTTTATACAGCAGAGGTAGATAACAGTCAATTACCAAAAACTGCTGCACAAATAGGTCCAGTTATTATAGGAAGATCAGAGAGAGGTCCAGGATTAAGACCAGTTCAAGTTAGTTCTTTTGCAGAATATCTTGAAATTTTTGGTAATCCAATTCCAGGAAATTCTGGGGATGATGTTTGGAGAGATGGGAATTATCTTGCTCCTACATATGGTGTTTATGCTGCTCAAGCGTGGTTAAAGAATTCTACACCTTTAACATATGTTCGTTTGCTTGGTGCTCAAAACACTGATGCTGTTGCAGCTGGATATGCTGGATGGACTACAAGCGGATCATTTTCAACATCTAATACTACAAATGGTGGAGCATATGGGTTATTTATTGTAGATTCTGGATCTGCTGGTGTAACAGATATGGGTGATGGAGTTCTTGCAGCTGTATGGTATCTTAATGAAGGAAGTATTAGATTATCTGGTACAACTATTGATGGTGTTGTTACAACGAATGCAGCAACTTGGGTAAAATCAACAGGTGCAGATTATCAATTTAAAGCTATAATTGATGGTAATGATTCTGGAATGACTGCTTTGACAGCAACATTTAATTTTAGTAAATCGTCAAGAAATTATATTAGAGAAATTTTCAATACAAATCCAACACTTATCAATTCTACAATTACAGATTCAGCAAATCTTCAATCATATTGGTTAGGTGAAACATATGATCAATATTTATACAATAAATTAACAGAAACAACTGGAGCTGGATATCAATATGGATGTATTCTTGCATTAGGAAATTCGACAAAGAGCAAGCAAGTGCATACATTTGGAATGCAAGAATCAAAGACAGGTTGGATAATTTCTCAAGATCTTGGTGATTATAGTGTTTATAGCAAAACTGCTATGTCGAAATTGTTTAGATTCCATTCTATCAACAAAGGTGAATGGGATCAAAAGAATATAAAGATTTCTATTCAAGATGTTAAAGCATCTACAAATTCTGCAAATCCTTATGGAACTTTTGCAGTTGTTATCAGAAAAGCAAGTGATAAAGATTCTTCAGTTATTCTTTTGGAGAAATTTTCTGGTTGTAACTTAGATCCAAAATCACCAAATTATATCGCAAAACAAATTGGTGATAAATATGTGTCTTGGAGTGATACGACAAGAAGATATACAGAATATGGTAATTATGATAATAAATCAAAGTATGTCTATGTTGAAATGAATGAAGACGTGGATGCTGGATCACTAAATAAAACATATTTGCCTTTTGGATTTTATGGACCTCCTAGATATAAGTATATTGTTTGTCTATCTGGAAGTGCTTTAAAAGATAGTGATGATAGCACAACTTTAGTTTTTACAAAAGGTTCAGGTTCAATTCCTTATCCATATACCACTCCTGAAGGATCTGGTGGAACACATACAGGTTTGGTAGGATTTACAGCAGATCTTTATTTCCCATGCCCTATCCTTAGAACATATAGCAATGAAGATAATTTACCTTCTAATAAATTATCTTATTGGGGAGTTACGACAAAGCAATACGGTTCAACAGCATATGATGAATCATATGCTGATATTGTTCGTTGTTTAGCTGATAGTGTTGATTCTTATGATGCATCGGATACCTCAGGTACAGAAACATCCTTTATATTCAGTTTAGACGATATAAAATACAAGGCAAGTTCAGCAATTGTTGGAGAATATTCTGATGGGTGTCGTTTAACGGGAGATTCTATAACGGCAAGTGGAACATATGAATCTGTATTAACAGCGGGATTTGATAGATTCACAATGCCGTTGTTTGGTGGGCATGATGGTCTTGATATTAGGGAGAAAGAACCTTTTAGAAATTCAGGTCTTTCTGGTGGTACAGAAACAACAAACTATGCTTTTAATTCTGTTAAAAGAGCGGTTGATTCAGTATCAGATGCAGAAGTTGTAGAAATGAATTTAATAGCAATGCCTGGTATTACAAATACTACTTTAACTCAGCATATGCTTGATGTTGCTTCTGACAGAGGAGATACTTTAGCAGTTTTTGATCTCGTAGGAGATTATACACCACAAGAAGAAAGTACTGATGCAGAATCTTCAAGATTAGGAAGTGTTGATACAACAATTTCAAATCTTAGAGCAAGATCAATAAACAATAGTTATGGATGTTGTTTCTATCCATGGGTTAGAATTCAAGACACAGTATCAGATGCTTCGCTTTGGGTTCCTCCTTCTGTTGCAGCAATAGGTGTTATGGCTTCGAGTGAGAAGAATAGCGAGCTTTGGTTTGCTCCAGCAGGATTTAATAGAGGTGGATTAAGTACGGGTGCAGCAGGATTGCCAGTTATTAATGTTCGTGAAAAATTAACTTCGAGTGATAGAGAAAAACTTTATGCTGCTAATATTAACCCTATTGCATCGTTCCCAAGAGAAGGAATCGTTGTTTGGGGTCAAAAAACTCTTCAAGTAACCGCAAGTGCGCTTGATAGAATTAATGTTAGAAGACTTATGATTTATCTTAAGAAAGAAATTTCAAGAATGGCACTTAATATTTTGTTTGATCAAAATGTAAGAATTACTTGGAATTCATTCTTAGGAAAAGCAGAACCTTTCTTAGCGAGTGTAAAAACAAGATTAGGTTTATATGAATATAAGTTAATTTTAGATGAAACAACGACAACTCCTGAATTAATTGACAGAAATGCAGTTTATGCAAAAATATTTGTAAAACCAGCGAAGTCAATAGAAAGATTCTATATTGATTTTGTAATCACGGATACAGGCGCTTCGTTTAATGATTAATAACAAGAACGTGGAGAAATAAAATGGGATTCTGGAGTGATGGGATACAATCAGAGCCAAAAAGAGCTTATAGATGGAGATTAATGATTTTGGGAGTGCCTGTTTATACTCTTAAAAAAGTCACAAAACCTTCATTTAGTTTAACAGAAAGTAAACATGCATATTTGAATCATACATTCTTCTTTCCAGGAAGAGTAGAATGGGAAGAAATGTCTTTTTCAACAGTAGATCCAATAGATCCAGACGGAGCAAAGAATTTTGTAGATATGATTAGTGCAGCAGGTTATAATCCGCCTTCTACAGAAAACGATTTAGAAACTTTATCAAAAAACAAATCAATACTTGCATTAGGGAATGTAGTTATTGAACAACTTGATGATATGGGAAATGTAAATGAGAAATGGACGCTTAAAAATGCTTGGGTAAAGTCTGTTAAATTTGGTGAACTTGATTATGAAAGTGATGATCTTCTTACCTATGAAGTAACATTAAGATTTGATTGGGCTTGGATAAGTGTTTTAGGTAATGCAATAAACAGTGGTGATACTTGGAATCCAGGAAGCGCAAATTAATTAAGTCTTTATCAATATAACAATTTATGAGGTGTTTTATGAATGATTCTAATAGATTTAATCCTATTCAAAACAATGATGATATTCCTGTTGATTTAAAAGAAGAAAAGATAGAAGTAGAAGAAACAAAAATAGATTTTCCTATTGTAGCAGTTGAACTTCCATCGTGGGGAGAAGTATATCCAGTTAATCATCCTTTTTATAAGAAAAAGAATATAGAAATAAAAGAAATGACAGCACAAGAAGAGGATATTTTAACAAGCAAGTCTTTAATTAAAAAAGGTATAGTTTTAGATAGGTTAATGAAAAGCATTTTATTAGACAAGGTTAATCCAGAAAAGATAACAATAGGTGATAGAAATGCAATTTTATTAGCAGCAAGGATAAATGGGTTAGGTCCAGAATATTCTGCAAAAATTGTTTGTCCTGCATGTGACACACGGTCTAATTTTGATTATGATTTAAATAAAGCAGTAATTAAAGATTATAAAGAAGTTTTAATGTATATAGAATCTAAAGATGTTGAATTAAGTATTGATTCTCCTGGGGTATTTTCTTTAATTTTACCAAAGACGAAAGCAAATATAAAATTTAGGTTATTGACTGGAGAAGATGAAAAATATATTCAAGAAGTATCAAAGAATAATAAAAATGCTTTGATTAATGAAGAAAACTTTACACTTCAGTTAAGAAGGTCTATTATTGAAGTTAATGGGAAAAAAGATGCTGCTACTCTTTTAAAATTTACAAAAACTGTGCCAATGTTAGATACTAGGTTTTTTAAAGTAGTATATACTGCTTGTTCTCCAGACATAGTATTAAAAACAAAATGGGAATGTCCAAGTTGTGGTGTTACAGAGGAGGATATTGTTGTGCCATATGGCACTGAATTTTTTTGGCCTAAGTGATAAATATATGAAAAATGTTCATCAAATGATATTTCATTTGGTGTATGCTGCGAATTTTGATTGGTATTCATGTTATACTAAGATTCCTTCCAAATTAAGAGAGTTTTATTATCAAGCTTTAATTACTCAAAAAGAAGAAGAAAATAAAGCAATAAAAAAGAATAGCAAAAAAGGTAAATCAAAATAGATATTTTGATTTTATGACTAATTATGTTTGGATTATAATATAATAGGGGATAAATATGCTTATTATCGAATTAAATGATGCAAGTGCTCAAATGACAAAAGAAAATCAAAAAGTTAATGAAAGTTGGCTTGCTTGGTTTGGTACAGGAATTAAAATGGTTTTAAACAAAATGTTTGGAGCAAAAACAGAAAATATGCAATTTAAAGGTACAAAACTTCAACTTGAAAATATGGCAAAAACGATAGGAAAGGAATATCTTTATATAAAAGATGTTGCAAAGTATGGATTTGATGCTCCTCAAACATATAAAAGTAAATATGAATTACTTTCTGCTGTTTCAAAATTTGAAAGAATAACGGGAATTAAATGGCCTTTTAAATAAGAGATATAAATGCCACCAATACAACCAACTGATGATCAAATAAAAAATGAATTACGCATTTTACGTAATAGTATAAGTAAAAATCAACTTAATATTCAAGAAAAATTTAAAGAAGTTGTTAAACTAATACAATATAAAGATGATATAGATGAATCAGTATTTTCAGAATTTAAGAAAGTAATAGAAAAAGCAGTTAAAGTTAAAGACAATAAATCTAAAAATAATGTAAAGGATTTTATAGATAAATTATCAAAATCTAATGAAGTTGTTTCTCAACTTTTTTCTGATGCTATAAAATCTCATAAAAAAGAACAAGTTGTGGAATTAAGAGATTATGTAGATTCTCAGAAAGAAATATTTAAAATCCATAAAAGTAGATTGGAAGTTTCTGATGAATCTCTTAAAAATGAAGAAAGAGATTTAAAGTTATTAGAATATAAATTATCGTTATCTGATATAGATGGAACAAGAGCAGAAACTTTTTTACAAAAGCAAAAAAAATTAAGACTAGTATCTGAAGCACAATTAAGAATTGAACTTAAACTTTTAGAGATTCGAAGAGATTCTCTTTTGTCTTCAGGGCAAAAAGAAGAAGCAGAAGTGGTTCAATCTCAGATTGATGCAAAGAATATGGCATTTGCTCAAACACAATCAAGAGAAGATATAAGAAGTCAGTCACTATCAAATATTGTATCACAAACAAAGAAACTTTCAACTGTTTTTACTGGAATTTCTGATTCTTGGAAACAAGGAATTGTAGGTGGTTTTATTAATACAATGAAAGTTGGTGGAAGTTTCAGTGATGCTGCAAAGACGATGCTCACTGGTATGTCAGATATAGTAAATTTTGAAAATGCCTTTCATTCAGCAATAGAAAATGTTTTTGAATCAACTGCTAAATATATTGGAGAAACAAGTCAATTATTGGCAGATTTTCATAAAAATACAGGCGCAGGTGAAGAATATAGACAAATAATATATGATTCTTCAAGAAATATGATGAGTTATAATGTTGGAATTAAAGAAGCGACAGAATCAGCTACAGCATTATATGAAAATTGGCAGAAATTTACAACATTAGATAAAAAAGAACAACAAAATATTATAACTACTACTGCTAAGTTTAAAACATTTGGAATTGAAGCACAAAATAGTGCAGAAATTTTTAGTACGTTAAGTCAAGGATTTCAAGAATCAACAAGAGAAGTAACAGATTTTCATAAAACATTAGTAAGTGCTTCAAAAAGTATAGGTGTATCTATAAAAACTCTTTCTGCTGATTTTGGTAAATCTATGACAAAATTAGCAGCATGGGGTAGTAAGGGAAAACAAATATTTTTAGAGTTATCTGCTGCTTCGAAAGCTCTTGGATCTGATATGGATACAATGTTGAATCTTGTATCGAAGTTTGATACATTTGAAGGAGCTGCTGAATCTGCTGGTCATTTAAATGCGATTTTAGGTGGTGATTTATTGAATTCTATGGATTTATTAAATGCTTCTGAATCAGAAAGAATTCGTATGTTGCTTAATGCAGTAGAAAGTGGAGAAAGAAGTTGGCAAAGTATGGGAAAATTTGAAAGAAAAGCTATTGCTGCTGCTGCTGGTATAGAAGACATGAATTTAGCGAATAAAATGTTTGGTGAAGGAACAAAAGGATATGATGAAGCTGTATCTAAATTAGATAGATTAACAATGAGTGAAAAAGAATTACAAGAACAAGCTCTTTTAACTGCATCTTTTCAAGATAAATTAAATAAATTGATAGAAAAATTTAGTGTTATTGTCATGCCTCTTTTAAATGCTCTTACATGGATATTTGATAAAATAGCATATTTATCTGATGCATTGGGAGATTGGTTCATACCGGTTTTAATAGGAGTATTATATTATTTTCATAAAGTTACTAGTGGTTTGGGATTAATGGGAAAACTTACAGGTCTTGTAAGTAAAGGAATAGATAAAATCTCAGGTTCTTTGGGAGCATTATCAGAACCTAAAGGTGGTGGATTAGGATTTTTGAAAATGGCAGCAGGAATGCTTATGTTATCAGTAGCAATTGGAATTTTAATGTATTCAATAAAGAATTTTGGTGGAATAACAACATTTTTAGTTGCGTTAGGAGGATTAATAGCTTTTGCAATAGGCGTTTCTGTTATAGGACATATTGCTGGTGCTGCTTTATCTTCGTTAGGTGTAGGATTCCTTATGTTGGGTGGTGGAATAGCATTGATGGGTGTGGGAATAGCAGTAATTATTCTTTCTTTAACACTTTTAGTTAATGCTTTAACAGATATGATAGGTGCAATGGGATCATCTGGAAATGGTATTTCTAAAATGGCAAAATCACTTGGTGAATTATTTTTCACACTTATGTTACTTCCAATAACAACTATGTTAATTTTTGCTTCATCTTTAGCGATGGGTATGGAAATGATAGCAGAAGCATTAGATATGATGCCTGAAAATAAGTTAATAACTTTTACTACTATGTTAAAGAATGTAGGTGAAATAAAACCGGAATCTGTTTTATTTACAACACAAATTGTTGATCAAATTGAAAGATTTTCAAGAGTTGAAAGTGAAACAAAAGAAGAAAAAAATAATGGATTTTCTGATTTTATTGAAGCAATAAACGGATTAAAACAAGGAAATACTACTGGAACAGGGAATAGTGCTGTAAATGTTATATTAAAAATTAATGATAGAGTTTTTGGTGAGGCAGTTGGTGAAATTGTAGAAAATCAAGCAAAATCAATTAATAGGGCTTAATAAAATGTTAAAAGATGGTTCACATTTTAATCTTGGTGCTGATGAAAGTGATTATATAGCAAACAAACAAAAATTGTTTGTTGATATTTATCATGTTGTTTCTGGGAAACATATAAGCTTTAAAGCTTTTTTAACAACTTTTAATGACAAATATTCTTCTGATTGGGAATCAGAAACGGTGTATGGAAGAAATGATCCATTAGTGACTTTTAAAGGAACAAAAAGAACTATGTCAATCGCATGGGACATACCTGCTGGTTCTTTTGAAGAAGCGGTTGAAAATTTAGAAAAATGTTCTATGTTAGCAAAGTTTTTATATCCGGCTTATGATACAAAAGAGAAAAATTATGGAGGTTCGTCAAGAATAAGTGCTTCTCCTTTATTAAAATTAAAATTTTCCAATTTAATTCAAGATTCTTCATCTCCAGGGGATAATCAAGCAAAAACTTCTGGATTAATTGGATATATTGATGAAATTTCTATAAATCCTGAGTTAGATGTAGGAGTTTTTATTTGGGATAATGGACAAATTTACCCTAAACTTATTAAATTAAGTATTAATTTTACTGTGTTGCATAATCATGAATTAGGATGGGATTCAGAGGGTAAAGACAGATATGGTATGGAACTTTTTCCATATGGGTTAGGTGTTCCTTTAGAAGATTTTTCTACAGAAGATACGACTTATTATAATCAAGATAATGTAGTTAGTGATTGTGTATGTGATGCTGCTGAAAATGATATATTTAAAGGAGAGTGGGAACAATCTATTCCTGGAGAATAATTAGATGTCTATTTCAAGATATAATGATAGAAATGTTGATATAAACAGATCTCCTAATTATGATCAATATTTTAAAGATAGGAGAATAAAGCAAATAAAACAATATACATCACCTATTTTAACATATCCTACTAATAAATTTAATTCTTTGAATATTGTTAATCATATTTGGGATTTTACAGATAGATATTTTAAATTGGCAGATAAATATTATGGTAATCCTAAATATTGGTGGGTTATTGCGTGGTTTAATCAAAGACCTACAGAGGTGGGATGGACAATCGGAGATACGGTTTTAATTCCTTTGCCATTAGAAAAAATTTTAGAATTATTGAAGGTTTAAAGTATGGCAATATATGAAGATATATCAGCGGATTCTTTTTCTTCTATTAAAGATTTTGCTGAATTTTCTTTTGGACTTTCTCCAGAACAGATTCAGCAAAAACTTGCTCAGCAAGATGCATTAAAAGAATTTGATGGTTCTGCTGAAGCAATAGAAGAAGATACTCTTGAAGAATCGGAAGAAAACAGATTTCAGCAACAATGTTATTTAATGAATTATCTTAAGTTTTTTTCTGATTTAGGAAAAAACAAGAAATTTGATTATATAACTAGAATACCGTATAATGGATCAAATTTAATTCATAAACTTAAAGATAAAGATGAGAGTGTATTAAATTGGTTTTCAATAAAACCTAGTGAATTGGCTTTTCTTGTTCCTAAGATAAGATTATATAAAATGATAAAGACGAATTTAATTTCCAATATGGATGAAATTCAAAAAGATAAAGCAGTTATTCCCAAGTTTTCTGAGGATTATTTTGAGATTGAATATTATTTTGATGAATTTTTTAGAAACGAAGATATAGAGAGTATAACAAAGACCAGAGAAGGACGAGGAATGGGAGTAGGGATTAAGTCTTTTGATTGGGAATTGTTAGGGACAAATCCAGCGGAAGTTAATAATAATATTAAAGCAAAATTAGTTTTAAAATTAAATACAATAGCGGATTTAAACAGGAAGCAATCAAATGGATTATGTGCAAAAGATTTGATTTGGAGATTTTCTAGAAGTGATAAAAATATTGAATTAAAACCAGATTATTTTCGTTTAAAAGCGGTTGTTGGATGGGCTGTTCCTAAAAGTAAGTCTGCGTTTTTAAGCAATAATCTTATTTCTGCAATTGAAAAAACAAAGTTAACTCTTTATCTTTATTTGGTTAATCATGATATAACATTTAAAGAAAATGGAACGATTGAATTAACAATTGAATATCGTGCAATGGTTGATGCTATATTAGGGAGTGAAAGTGCAGATTTGTTTGCACTAACAGAATCTTTTGGGACAAACAGAACTTTGCCTGCTTATTTTGCTGAAGCAAAAGCTAAAAACAACGGAGCAACAGATTTTGGAATAAAAGCAGCAATTGCTGCAAATTATTTATTTGATACAGATAAAGAATATTCTTCTGTGGTGTTGCAATTAAGTAAAACAAAAAGATCATATGATTCATATATTTCAGTATTGGAAATTTTACTTGATGATCCAAAGGTAACAAAAGAACTTAAACGGATATATGAAACAGCAATAAATTTAATAAAAAAAGATAAAGAGATGGCAAAGAATAAATTTAAGTTAGCTTTGCACAAAACTATATTCTCCAGGTTATTTGAAAAGCAAGTAGTTTATTATCATGATGTTGCACCAGAAACAATAGGAGTTTTTGAAAAAGGTCAGATTAAATTAAAAGATATGGAAAAATCCATATATGAAAAAAATACATCATGTGAAGGAATAGAAGACAATAAATTTGTATCTATTTTGAAAGGTTTTTACGATAAAGCTAAGTTATCTCCTGGTAATATTGGTTTATCTGAAAAACAAAAAGATAATGTAAATGAGGCAATGAAAAATTTATCAAAAGATGAAGAAATAACAGAAGAAGTATTAGATGAGTGGAAAATTCAAAATCAGTCAAACGAACAATTACCAGATGGGAATATAAGAATTTATTATGTTTATTATGGGGATTTAATTGATACGGTTATATTAATGGTGAAAGCAATTGAAAACGATTTTGATAAGACATTTGAAGGTGTTCAGACGATGCTTGGAACTTTTAAATATGAAAATCCTTGTGTTGAAGGTGAAATATTGGAAGTGAATCTTGCGGATTTACCTATATCTTTAGATAGTTTTTCTACATGGTTTATAGATACGATTATTAAAACAAATTTAAAGTCTTTTACGATAAAGGATTTTATTGAAAGTTCTATTTCAAAAATAGTTGAAAAGAGTTTATCAAGTGTTTGTTATGGTGATGCAAAAAATACAAATAGTTCGATAGGTATAAATTTAATAAGTATTGAAGATGCGAAAGATACTTTAAAGAAAGAAGATATAAATAATGTTTTTTATAAAAATGCTCATTCTGCATTAGTTATTTCTTCTGTAATTGTTAATGTTGATCAATTAAATACAGAAGAAAAAGATGATTTAGAGAAAGGGATATATCATATAAAAATTGGATTAGATCGTGGACTATTGAAATCTGTTAATTTTAACAAAGTTGATCAACCATATTTATCTGAAGCGTATATGGAAAAAGAAGGACAAATAGGAGAAGGTCAATTAAGGAGAAAATATAATGCAGATTTAACAATGATCGGGAATGTTCATTTTGTTCCAGGACAAATTATATATATTGATCCTACTGTTATTGGAATGGGCAAAAAAGAAGCTTCATTTTTAGGTTTAGGTGGATATTATAAAATAACGAATGTAAAATCCTATATAGAAGGAACATTTAAGACTGATTTGAAATGTGTGTGGATTTCTGAAGGAAATATATATGGACCCAATGTAAATTCTGACAAGAAGGAAGTTTTAATAAGTGAAGGAAATAAATGACAATATTTAAAGCAAACAATAATCTTGATTCAATTTCTTCTTTTTATTTTAGAGGGTTATATGATAAATTTGCATATCCAACTTATAATGAAAATCCAATATCTTTAAGAGAGAATGATCTTTATGGGAAAGTAGATAATTATGGGAATGTTATTATACCCAACAAAGAAATGTTAAGGCAAGTGGAATCAGAGAATAAAAGTTTAGTTTTTACATTTGATTTTGTTGTAAGGGCATATGACCTAATGAGGGAATATTTTAAAAGAGCTAGAACTACGAGAATGATTCGTTCCAAGGAAGAAGGATCAGTTTTATCAGATATTAAAGTTAAGAATGGATGGATAGATCCTAATATAGAATATAATAAGCACGTAATCAGCATATTTTCTAATTATAATAAATTTTATTTAATAAAAGGAAGAAAGAATAAGATTGTTACTTTTGATGATTATGTAGAGCAATTTATTCTTATTTTTTCACATCTTGCAAAAAGTTTTCTTATAACAAAGTCTGCATTTTATAAATCTTCATATGTTTCATATAATGCTACTGGACTTATTTTGGATATAGGAGGGTTAGAACAAGGTGATGATAAGAATGCTACAACATATATAAATGATCCAAATTATAGTTTTTATATGGAAGCAGCAAGAAGATTTGGATTTAAGATTGATAAACATTCTCCATGGTTATTGGTAGCAGATTTAACATCTCCAGGAATGTTGATGAATTTTGTTCCTGGTGTTTCAATGAATAATTTTTTTTCAATTTATTATAATCGTATAATGGACGATGAAATTTTTGATTTAAAAAAAGTTTTTATTTATGGTTATAATGAATTTAAGAAAGTTTTTCCATGGACAGACAAAATTAAATCTTGTTCAGACGTGACTCGTATTCAAAAAAAAGAAGTTAATAAAGATCAGTATGATATGTTATATTGGATTAAAGTTTATTTTTATATTCGATCTTGCGAAGAAAATGTTGCATGGCGACAGCAAAATTATGATTCAAATCTTTTAAAAGCAATAGAATTATATGAACATTTTAATTATATCGAAGCAATAAAATATATAAATGAAAAATTAAGAATTTCAAAGAAATTATCGTCTGAATCGTTTCAAAAATTTCAACATAGGTGGTAAGTGGTACATCAAGTTTTATCCTTCTCAAATTTGATTTATGGAGTTTATAGTGAGGGTAATATCTTCAACTTAGATGATATTCATCTTTATTCTGAAGAATGTTGGGAACCAACGTTTATTTCTTCACATTTGAAGAATGTGTCTTGTGCTAGAATTTATTGTCAGGGGAAATCTTTTGTTGAAATAGCAAAAGAAATGAACAAAGAAGATTATTTTAAATCTCTTGAAAATAAAATGAAAATCTTTATAAAAGCATGTATTAAGACATCGGTTCCTTTGAATGATGTTTCAATATTTTATTTTATACCAGAAAAATTTCTTAATGAATATTATGGATTTAAAGAATCTTTAATTAAATATGTTTTGGAAACATATAAAAGACCTAGTAATCATGAATTTATGGTTGATTTGTATGAATTTGCTAATGATTTAAAAAAGGTTGATATAGAGATTAATAAAAATATTTTAAAAGAATATTATGGAACTGATTTTGGCAAAAACTTTTTAACGAAGATAAATCGTAATAAACAAACAAAAATCATATATAATTTATATGGGACAAAAACTGGTAGATTATCTGAATCTTGTGATTCTTTCCCAATATTATCTATGAGAAAAGAACTAAGAAAAGCGATATCTCCCAAAAATGATATAATTATAGAATATGATTATAATGCTGCGGAATTAAGGACTTTTTTGGGTTTATCAGATAATAAAAATAGACAACCAGAATATGATCTTCATCAATGGAACATAGATAATATTATAAAATCTGATATAAAGAGGGAAGAATCCAAAAAGATAATATTCAAATATTTATATAGTGATTTTATACCACCTGAGATAAAGGATATATGTAAATTAAAATTATTTTATAATAAAAGTAAGATTCTTAAAAAATATGCATTAAACGATAAAGATGGTATAAAAACAATTTATGATAGAGAAATAAATTGTGAACAAAATTTAAGAATGAGTTATATAATTCAGAGTACATTTTCAGATCTTTTTTTAAGAAAAGTTGTAGAAATTTTTAAATTTTTAAAAGACAAGAAATCTAAAATATGTTATACAATTCATGATTCTATATGTATTGATTGGAATAATGAAGAAAGAAAAAAATATGAAAAAGAGGTTGTTTCAATTTTAGAAAGCACTATTTTAGGACAATTTAAGGTGAGCATTCGATGAATATTATTGGGATAGGTAATTCTGGTAAAAAGATTTCAAGTTTATTTAATCAATATTCTCAGTATAAAACTTTTTATATTGATAATGATAATTATCCTATATTTGGAAGTCATCAAGAATATAATGATAATTATCAAAGGCCATATTCAATTATATCAGATATAAAAAATGATAAAGTTGTATTTATTTTATGTGGTGCAGGGGATATAACAGGAATAACATTAAAACTTATGGAAGATCTTAAAAATCAAAATAATTCAATGGAGGTGCTTTATATAAAACCTGATAATTCATTTTTATCAAAAAACAAAGCAATAAATGAAAAAATAACATTCAATATTCTTCAAGAATTTGTTCGTTCCGGTATGTATGATAAAATGTATCTTTTTTCTAATAACGATATTTCCAATAAAATTGTTGGATTAACAATTAAAAATTATTATGATATGATAAATCAAACAATTGCAAGTGCTTATCATTCTTTAAATATTTTTAATAATAGAGAACCAATAATAGGTAATAATCTTAAAGAGTTATCAGAAACTTCTAGGATAGGAACGTTAGGTGTTTTTGATATTTTGACGGAAGAAGAGAACTATTTATATAAGTTAAACAACATTTCTGAAAGAAAGTTTTATTTTGCATTAAATCAGAAAGATCAGGAAGATATGAATATTTTTAATAAAATAAGACAAAAAATGTTAGCAATAAATGGTAGTTTTGGGGTATATGATACAAATGCAATAAAATCATATTGTTATATATCAATTTATTCATCTTTTATTCAACAATAGGAGGGATATGGAAGGAATTAAAGCAAAATTTATAAAGAAGAATGGTGAAGAAAGGGAGATGCGTTTTATTAAAATTAGCAATCTACCTGAAGATTTCCTTAAAGAACAGGTAAAAGGAACAGGTAGCAAAATCAGGGTTTTGCAGGAAGGAAGTGAATTGGTATGGGATCTTGATAAAAAAAGTTTTAGAGTTTTTAACTGGAATAGCATTATAGGCGAAGCGTTAAAATTTTCGGTTAATGAATCAGAAATATTATGATATCATAATATTAATTTATCGGTTAAATCAACATAGGAGAGTGCAACATGGGAATTAATTTAAAATTAATGGAAGAGAAAATTCGTTCTTTGAATTCAAAAGGTAAAGGAGGTTCTTCAAAAAAGGGAGGAAAGCGTTATTGGAATCCCGAACCTGGAAAGGCAGGAGGTGATGTGGTGAGAGTGCTTCCATCACCTGATGAAGATCCTTTTAAGGAATTCTATTTCCATTATGGTCTTGGTGATAATGCTGGAATTTTGTGTCCAAAGAGAAATTTTGATAAGAAATGCCCTATTTGCGAGTTTGCTTCTAAACTTTATAGAGAATCACAAGATAAGAAAGACGATGTGATTTTTGAAGAAGCAAAGAAACTATTCGCAAAAAATAGATTTTATACAGCAATTCTTGTCAGAGGACGGGAAGATGAGGGTGCATTTATTTGGGGGTTTGGCAAAACTGTTTATGAAAACTTCTTACAACTTGTTATGAATCCACACTATGGTGATATAACTCATCCTGAAACTGGAGAAGATGTGCAAGTTACATCCAAAATGGAAGGAAAGAAGTTATTTCCTACAACAACAATTATGCCAATTCCTGTAAGAACTCCTCTTCTTGAGTCAAAAGACAAGTGCAAGGAAATCTTAGATGCATATCCAGATTTTTCTAAGTTGTTTATTTTAAAGACAACTGAAGAGATTGAAGAAATTCTTGAATCATATCTATCACCATCATCTGAAGATGGATTAGAAATTTCACCATCATCTGAAGATAAACCTTCAACAGAAGATAAATCTTTAACAACAGAAGAAGATGCAATTGATGCTGCTTATAAAGATCTGCAAAACGGTTAAATTAAACTAAAAATAGAGGAAGGGAGGAATTATAATTCCTCCCTTCCTTATTTAAGGAGAAGTTATGGCAAAAGCAAAAAAGATTATTTCTTCTAATGAAGAAGAGATAAAGAATACTGATACTGGAAGATTATCTTCTGAACAAATAAGAAATTTAATAAATTCAAAAGCAGGAACACAAATTTCTTATGATTTAGAACAAGAAAGTCCAACAGAAGTAATAGATTGGATACCAACTGGTTCTACATGGTTAGATGCGATTATATGCCGTGGAAAGTTAGGTGGAATTCCTGTAGGAAAGATATCAGAATGTGCTGGATTAGAATCTACAGGGAAAAGTTTTTTTGCTGCACAAATAGCTGCAAATGCTCAAAAGAAAGGGTATAAAATTGTTTATTTTGATTCAGAAAATGCGATAGATCCAGATTTCTTAAAAAGATCTGGGTGTGATATAAGTGTTCTTCAGTATATTCAGCCTTCCTCAATTGAGGAGGTATTCGAAATTATCGAAACACTTCTTTCTATTCCAAATGAAAAATGGTTTTTTATATGGGATTCATTGGCAATGACACCATCAAAAGCAGATTCAGAAGGTGATTTTGAATTGGGTGGAACGATATCTCAAACAGCTCGTGTTGTTTCTCTTGGGATGAAAAAATTAATAATTCCTATAGGGAAAACACAATCAACATTATTAGTTCTAAATCAATTAAAAACCAATATAAATCCAAAAAATCCAGGGGATATGTTGGTCAATCCTTATTTTACCCCAGGTGGTAAATCAGTACTTTATGCGTATTCTCTTAGGATATGGCTTACAAAATCAGATTCTAAAGCAAATTTAGAATCTGATGAATCAGGTCATATTTTTGGGAATAGAGTTAAAGTTAAGATTAAAAAATCACGATTTGGTTCATTAGGTAGAGAATGTGAATTTAAAATTCAATGGGGCATAGATCCTGTTGGTGTTCAAAATGAAGACAGTTTATATGATGCTTTATCTGAATCTTTTACGAAATCTGGTTCTTGGGGGTCTTTTATAGGTAAAAGTGGAGGGGAATGGAAATTTCAAAGAAAATCCTTCATTGAAATGTTAAAGACAAATGATGAATTTAAAAAAGATATTAATTATTTAGTAGAAACAGATATAATTCGTAAGTTAGATAAGTTACCTCCCGTTTTGGAAGGTTCTTTGTGAGTAATAAGAAAAGAATTCTTATAATCGATGGATTAAATATTTTTATCACAAATTGGATAGTAAATCCAACAATATCAGAAAATAGTGGTCAACCAATTGGTGGTGTTGTTGGATTTATTAAGATTCTTCAAAAATATATAAAAAGCACTAAATGCAGCAAAGTCTTTGTATGCTGGGATTCTTCCAAGGGTTCTGTAAGAAGAAAACAAATTTATAAAGAATATAAAGAAAATAGAAAACCAATAATAAAACTTAATAGATTTTCTAAAAATATGGATGAATCAGAAGTTTCTGATAATAAAGAAAAACAACAACTTCGTTTAATTTCTTATTTAAATGAAATGCCAGTGTCTCAATTTGTTGAAGATGGTGTTGAAGCAGATGATTTAATTGCTTATTTGTGCAAAACAGAATCTTTAAAAGATTATGATAAAGTAATATTAAGTAGTGATAAAGATTTTTATCAACTTTGTGATAATTCTACAATTATTGTAAGACCAACTCAAAAAGAAATTCATAATAAGAATACTATAAAAGATAAATATAAAATATCACCAGAAAATTTTGCTTTAGCTAGATCAATAGTTGGAGATAGTAGCGATAATATAGAAGGTATTCTTGGTGCAGGATTGAAAACAATTGCTAAAAGATTTCCTTTTTTAATTGAAGATAAAAAATATTTTATCAATAATATTATTGATTATATAAATCGGTCAGAAAAACAATTTAAATTATTTGATCAGATAAAAGATAATAAAGATAAATTAGTTTTAAATTTCAAAATTACATCTCTTTATCCCGTTCAAATTTCATTTGATTCAATTCAAAAAATTGAAAATAAAATAAAGGTAGAAAAAATATTTTTAAATGTAAGTAAATTACGAACAATGATGATGGCTGATGGATTTGAAAGTATTAATTGGGATGGATTGTTTGTTAATTTAAGAAGGATTGTTTTAGAAAATGAAAAACGATAATGAAAAAACAAGTTTTTCTTCTTATGGAATTCAATTTCAAGAAAAACTTGTTAAAATAATGGTTCTTGACAGAAGTTTTTGTGAAAGAATGCGTGAAGTTATGCCAGTTTCTTTTTTGGAACCACTTTATCTTCAGACATTTGTTGAAAAATTATATGATTATACAGACAAGTATGGTGTTCATCCTTCTCTTGATACCTTAACAACAATGATAAGGACTCAAGAAAGTGATAATAATAATGTGAATAAGCAAGTAATTGAATATTTTTCAAGAATATTATCAAGCAAAGATCTCCCAGAAGGATCAGATTATATAAAAGAACAATCTGTTGATTTCTGTAAAAAGCAGAAACTAAAAGAAGCGTTTCTTGCAGCAATTCCCTTAATGAATAAATCTTCATTTGATGAAATTAATAAACTTATTTCATCAGCATTAATTTTAGGGACTGATTCTGATATGGGATATGAATATATTAAGGATTTTGAAGAAAGATATCTTCCTCAATATAGAGATCCGGTATCAACTGGATGGTCTGAAATAGATACAATATTACAGGGTGGACTTGGTAAAAAAGAATTAGGAGTTGTTATTGCTCCAACAGGTGCAGGTAAATCGATGGTTTTGGTTCATTTAGGTGCTTCTGCTTTATTACAAGGTATTAATGTTGTTCATTATACTTTAGAATTGCAAGAAACTGTTATAGGAAAAAGGTATGATAGTTGCATAACAAAATTTACCCTAAATGAATTGGGAAGATTTAAAAATGAAGTTTTTGATCAAATTGGACAAGTTAAAGGACGATTAATAATAAAAGAATATCCAACCAAAGGTGCAACAGTTATAACAATTAGAAATCATCTTGAGAAAATGAAAAGAAGAGGAATAAATGTAGGAATGATTATAGTAGATTATGCAGATCTATTAGCTTCTGTTAAATCTTATGAACAAAAAAGATTTGATTTAGAGAGCATTTATGAAGATTTGAGGGGATTGGCGAAAATATTTAATTGTCCAGTATATACCGCTTCGCAAACAAATAGATGCTTTTTTGAAAATACTTTACTATATACAAGAGAAGGAGACAAAATTTTTGAAACAGAAATTAATAAGATAAAAATAGGAAGTGAAGTAGAAACACAAGTAGGATGGAAAAAAGTGATTGATATAAACAAAAATTACCAAAAACTCTTTAAGATTAAATTAAAATCTGGCAAAGAAATTATATGTTCTGAAAAGCATATGTTTCCAGTAATTGATGGAAATTTCAAATCGATAGAAACAGGGTTGGAGAAAGGAAGTGGACTGTTTGTTAAAAAATGAAAATTGGATGGATGAAGTAAAAAATCTTATTTCTTGTAAATATTTTCAAGATATAGATAAAAATAAACTTTCTATAAAACAAAAGGAAGAATTGTGGAATATATTAGAGGTCTGTAAAAAAAATGATTGGAACAAATATAGTTTATTTCCTTTGTTGTATAAAATGATTATTTATGAGGTTCCTTTACCTTGGGTAGATCGAATAATAAAATCAAAAACAATTTTTAAAAATGATAGTAGTTCTTTGAAATCAATGGAAAGTAGATATGGAGAAGCGCTTGGGTTGAGATTTTTTAAAGAAAAAAATCAAAAATCATCGATTAATAAACAAGATTATATTAAAAAATATGGAGAGGAGTCCTGGAAAAATCTTTGTAAATCAAAAGCATGTACTTCTTTAATATCAAAAATAGAAAAATATGGCGAAGAAGAAGGCAAAAAGAGACAAGAGCAATACCTTAAAAAATGGAGAAAATCAATTAAAAATAAAGGTGGATGGGATAATGGATTAAAGTTAGAAGATTTAATAAAAAATCACGGTGAAGAAGAAGGATATATGATTTGGAAAAATAGAAGAGAAAATCAAAGAAAAAGATTTACAAAAAATTGGTATATTAAAAAATATGGAGAAAAAGATGGAGAAAAAGAATGGAGAAAATATAAAAAACATATGAAGGAAATGTCATATAAAGGAGCAAGATTAAGTTCAACAACTTATTCAAAAATATCACAGAAGTTATTTAAAAAAATTGTAGAATTATCAAAAATAGAAGAAAATTTGGTTAAATATGCTAGTCTTAATAAAGAAAAGCGATTTAAATTCAAAGAATATTCAGAATTAGGTGGTGGATATTATTTTATGGTTGATTTTATATATAAAAATAAAATAATTGAATTTGATGGAGAATATTGGCATAAAAAAGATAAAATTAAAAACAAAGATAAAATTAAAACTTTAATTTTGATTAGCAAAGGGTATGAAGTGCTGAGAATTAAAGAAAAAGAATATAAAGAATATCCGGTTGAAATATTAAAAAAGTGTATTGCTTTTATTTTAAAAGGTGAAGTGAATGAACAAACATAAATTGAATAAAAATGATTTTATTATAGATGAAATTGAAAGTATAGAATTATATGGTGAAGGAAATACTGTTGATATAACTATAGAATCGGAGCACATGTATTTTCTTTCAAACGGTGTTTTAACTCATAATTCTGGTCTTAATGCTGAGGTTATAACAATGGAATCAATAAGTGAAGCATTTAACAAATGTTTTGTTGCAGATTTTATTTTTTCAGTATCAAGAACTATTGAAGATAAGAATAAAAACGTAGGAAGAATGTTTATTGCTAAAAATCGCAATGGTATAGATGGTATTATATATCCAATGGAGATTGATACATCAAATGTATCAATCAAAGTGTTAGAAAAGTTAAATCTTTCTATAAGTGAAATAAATGAACAAACAGAAAACAATACAAAGAAATTACTTAATAGTAAATATAAGGCATTTAAATCGGGAGTTAAGAAATGACAAAACAGTTTTATTCTTTAGATGAAGTAAAGGAAGCTACTTTAAAATATTTTGATGATGATCATCTTGCTACAGATACGTGGATGAAAAAGTATGCTTTAAAAGATAAAAAAGGTAATTTTTTGGAATTAACACCTGATGATATGCATCATCGACTTGCAAAAGAATTTGCAAGAATTGAATCAAATTATATGAAACCTTTAACAGAAGATGAAATTTATTCTTATTTTAAAGATTTTAAATATATTATTCCGCAAGGATCTCCAATGTTTGGGATAGGGAATAGTTATAGCAATTCTTCTTTATCAAATTGTATTGTTGTAGATTCTCCATTGGATACAATGTCTGGTATATTTAACTCTGCAAGAGATTTAGCAAATCTTTTTAAAAGACGATGTGGAGTAGGAATTGATGTTTCTACATTAAGACCAAGTGGAGCAGCAGTTAATAATAGTGCTGGTACATCAACAGGTGCCTGGTCATTTGTTGATTTTTATTCTTCTGTTTGTAAGTTAATAGGACAAAACGGAAGAAGAGCAGCATTAATGATATCAATGGATGTTCAGCATCCAGACATAGAAAAATTTATTTCATTAAAAGAAGATTTACAAAAAGTTACAGGAGCGAATATTTCTGTTAAATTAACAGATAGTTTTATGGAAGCTGTTCAGCACAATGAAGAGTTTGTTTTGAAATGGCCAATAAATTCAAAAGAACCTAAATATACAAAAACTATAAAAGCGTTAGATCTTTGGAATAAAATCATAAATTGTGCTACAAAAACAGGAGATCCAGGATTATTAATGTGGGATAATATCACAAATTATCTTCCTGCTCATTTCTATAAAGAAGAAGGATTCGAAGCATTAACTACAAATCCTTGTGGAGAAATACCTTTAAGTGGATATGACTCTTGCAGACTTATTTCAATTAATTTAAAGAATTTTATTGTTAATCCTTTTTCACCTAATTCATTTGTTGATTTGAATACTTTTAGAAAAGTTGTTTCTGTAGCAATGCGTTTATCAGACGATTTAATTGATTTAGAAATTGAAAAACTTTATAATTTAATTGAAATTACAGACGAAGAAGATGAAAAAGAAATTTGGAAGAAACTTATTAAATCTGCTCAGGAAGGGAGAAGAACAGGATTGGGAACTAACGGGTTAGCTGATGCTTTGTCTCGTTTAAATATGATTTATGGAAGTCCTGAAGCGATAGAAATGACAGATATGATATATGAAGAATTAAAATTAGGTGCATATCAAGAAAGTATTAAATTAGGTATTGAAAGAGGGATTTTTCCAATTTTTAATTGGAAGAAAGAAAGAACTTGCAAATTTTTTAATTCTTTTACTCCAGATGTTATTAAAGATATGGAAAACTTTGGTAGAAGAAATATATCGATATTAACAAATGCGCCAACAGCAGGTGTATCTATTATTGCACAAACAAGTTTTGGTATTGAACCTATTTTCAGAAACTCTTACAAGAGAAGAAGAAAACTTAATTTTGATGAGCAAGATAAGTTTTTAAATGCAGAAGTAACTGAAGATGGAGAAAAATGGTTTTCTTACGATGTGTTTCACAAGAATATTAAAGATTATCAAAATGTAACAAATAAAAATGATACACCAGATATTTTTATTGAAAGCAATAATGTTCCATGGAAACAAAGAATAGAAATGCAGTCTGCAATTCAAAGACATATAGATCAGTCAATTTCAAGCACAATAAATCTTCCAATAGGGACTACATCTGAAACCGTAGGAACAATATATGAAGAAGCGTGGTCAAAAAAATTAAAAGGAATTACCGTCTTTGTTGAGGGATGTAGGAAGGGAGTTCTTGTATCAAAAGATATGTTAGAACAACCTACAAATTTTCATCAAGTTGATGCAGTAATAAGACCGAAAGAACTTGAATGTGATATACATCACATTAACGTAAAAAGTAAAAAATGGATTGTTTTTGTTGGATTAATGAATGGTAAACCATATGAAGTGTTTGCAGGAAGATCTTTTTTTGTAGGAATACCAACTGCGTATAAAAAAGGTATTCTTGTAAAGCATTCTTATAAAACAAAACCAAGTCATTATGATCTTATTTTTGATAAAGAAAATGATGGATTTGTTCTTGACGTTGTGAAAACATTTAAAAATCCTAATCATGGAACATTAACGCGATTAATTTCTAATTCTTTAAGACATGGAGCGAAACCAAGAATCTTGGTAGAGCAGTTAAATAAAGATGATCCTGATTCTGATTTTACGAGTATTAATAAAACTTTAGCAAGAGTTTTGAAGAAATACATTATAAATGGAGAAGAAGCAGACAAGCAATATTGTCCTGATTGTGGATCGCAGTTAATTTATATAGACGGATGTGTATCCTGTTCTCAGTGTGGTTGGGGTAAATGTTCATAAAATTTTGTTCTTGACATTTGAAGTTGAATGTGATATAGTTATATATAAGAAAGTTGAGGAATGGTTTTTGACTTTTGAAACACTTTGTGGAAAGGAAAAAATAATGACACAGCAAGAAGCATTTAAAGATTTTGTAGCTCAATTTACTCATTTCAATAAAAATAATCCTCACCTAATAAAAACTACATTGTCAAACATATTTACCAGCCGATCAATAGGCACCAAGATACATGGGGATTTAGCTGAAATCGGAATATCGGAATTCATAAATCAATTTATGTATGGTTTTAAATCCAAACATGTTGGCAAAGACCTATATAGGGCAAAAAAGCATGAGGAAGATATTACAATTACAAATGAAATTAATAATGTTAGTTTTTCAATCAGTTTAAAGGCTTATGGGATTGGTAATCTTCAGCTATCAACAGATAAAAAATCAAAGATGTTCCCATTTTTATCAAAAAAAGGTGATCGTATTACAGGGAAAAGCAGCATACAATCTGTTTTTTCAGCAGATGAGATGTCAGAATTTAACAACATTAATGTTTTACCACTAATTTATGACGAAAAAAACAAGAGGTGTAATATACTTGTTTTTGATTTTGAAAAAGCAATGAATTCGACCGTTAGAATTGAAGTTGAAAAAGAAGGAGAAGGAAAAGGAAAAAAACGAATATATCCTGTATATAAATTTTACGACAATAATGGTGGTTATATTTGCGAAGTGCGCTATGGTGATGCTGCTGCAAACGCCTTACAACGTGGTCTTTGGACAAATACTAAGAACGCGCTAGTTTATTTTAAATCTGCAACAAACGGATGGATTGATTATTCTGATAATTCTTTATTTGTCGAGCTACTTTCCCACGCATTAGTTTCAACTCAAAAAGGGTACGGACCTGCATTAGAAATATTTAAAACTGATATTGAAGAACAAAAGAAACAATCTTTGCTTGGTAACAACTAAATGCAACTGTCACCATTTGAAAACGAAATAATTACTGATGTTCCAAGCACTGAGGGAATAAAGTATACTGGCTCTAAATTAAAGTTACTTAAACATATTTTAACTCTTGCAAACAAAGTTAAGTCAAAAACTATTTTTGACGGGTTTTCAGGCTCTACTCGGGTCAGTCAAGCATTTGCACAATCCAAATTCACTGTAATTGCAAATGATATTTCAACTTACTCCTTTTATTTTGCTAATTGTTATCTAAAGAATATTCAACCTAAAAGCTATTTTATACCAATAATTGATCATCTAAATAACCTTCCTGGTGTTGATGGATGGTTCACCGAGAACTATGGTGGTTATGCAAACGGCAATGGCGGAAAGTGCTTATCAAAAGATGAATTGAAGAAACCATGGCAAATACATAACACGATGAAATTGGATGCTATCCGTGAAGAAATTGATAAATTAAATTTGCCATTTACCGAAAAGACTGTATTGATAACATCATTGATTTTAGCTATGGACAAAGTAGATTCAACACTAGGCCATTTTGCTGCGTATCTTAAGGAATGGTCTCCACGATCATATAAAACAATGAGATTGACTTGTCCAAACATTTGGGTTAACGACATTGATCATCGAGTGTTTCAAGGCGATATTTTTTCTATTCTTGATAAAGTTAATTGCGACCTAGCTTACTTCGATCCCCCATATGGTTCAAATAACGAAAAAATGCCTCCATCGCGTGTTAGGTATCAAGCATATTATCATTTGTGGACGACAATATGTTTAAACGATAAGCCAAAGATATTCGGAAAAGCAAAAAGACGGGAAGATACATCAGATACAATTTCAGCATCTATTTTTGAAGAATTTAGAAAAAGTCAAACTGGAAAATTTTTAGTCATTGAAGCAATAGAAAAATTGATTAAAAATATTGATTCACAATTTGTTATACTCTCATATAGCTCTGGTGGCCGAGCAACTTTGGAAGAACTTATTCAAGTCTTATCCGAATCTGGGAAAATTATTGAAATCGAAAAAATCGATTTTAAAAAAAACGTGATGGCGAATATGCGATGGACGAACGATTGGATTAAAGAAATTGAAGAACCTAATAAGGAGTTTCTATTTTTATTAGAAAAAAATTGAGGGGGTAAAAACATGAGCGCGCAAAGACAAACTTATCGCATGACAGGAATCTGTGTAATGGAATACCTTATAATTTTATTTTTACTGGAAATCTTGAACAACAATATTGTCCTGATTGTGGATCGCAGTTAATTTATATAGACGGATGTGTATCCTGTTCTCAGTGTGGTTGGGGCAAATGTTCATAAAATTTTGTTCTTGACATTTGAAGTTGAATGTGATATAGTGTTAATAGAAAAATTAGAAAGGAAAAAGTAAAAAAAATGAGTGCTAAAAAAAATAAAGATATTTTAGAAAGTATTAATAAGGAAAATTATTTAAAATATACAAAAGGTGCTCTTGTTAATGCTATGTTAAAACAAGAAGTAGCAGGGCAAAGAGTGTTTTATGTTTTTTTAACACAAAAAACTAATTTTAAATTAAATCCTGAAAGTATGGATAAGAATCAAAGTGATGGAATAGTTGGAAATGCAATAATTGAATGTAAATTAAATGAAAAAGAAGGTGGTGGTCTAATAAAAGCAGATCAGGGACTTTATCAAATAATTCCAAATAGATTAAAAAATAAGGGTGAAAAAGTTCCTTATTATAGAATATATGTTGAATTAGAAACTTTTTTAGTTAATGTTTATGATTGTCATTTTAATTTTATAGAAAAATTTGATTGGTATGAAACACCAGAAAAATTTATTAAATATTTTGAAGATAATAAAAATACTTATGAATATGATTTACAAGATGAAAATGTTGATTTAGTAGAAGTTATTCAAAATATTTATAAAGTATTTCTAATTAAAGAAAAAATGGAAGCTTATGAAAAACTTAAAGAAGGTGTATTGGGATGGTTTAAACCATTTGATTTTAAAAAAGTAAATATTAATAAACTTATTCTTAATAATGATAAAATGAATGAAAAATATGTTCAAAAGATTGAAGGGGCTTTTTTTACACCTTCACAATATGTAAAAATATCAACTCAATATGTAGAAAACGCAATACAACAATCAAAAAAAGAAGGTTATGATGATTATGTCATTGTTGATAGGTCTACTGGTGTAGGTAATTTAGAAAGTCAATTTAAAGAAGATGTATATTCACATTTAATTTTAGGAACTATAAATGAAGCTGAAGCATTTACTGCTAATATCAGATTTGGAAATTTATCTAATGTAAATATTATAGATGCTTTATCAGAGAAAGGTGTTAAATATTATCAAAATAAAATAAAAGAATATAAAATAAATAATAATGTTAATAAATTAGCTGTTATATTTTTAGAAAACCCACCATATGCCGAACTTAATTCTAATAAGAATGGAGGTTCAAATTATAAAACGGATAAGAAAGTAGGAAAAACTTGGGTTCATGCACAGATGAAAAATGGAGGTTCTGATTTAGATCACCAGTTTGTATTTAGTGCCTTTAAGTATTTTGATATTTATTCATATATTCATTATGGACCAATTAAAATATGGAAAACAACTCATTTAATAGATAAAGAAGTTAAAGAATCTTATTTATGCAATAAAAAATATTTCAATGCAGGTGAAAGTGCAATTGCTTTAATTCATTGGGGAAATAAAGATATTGAAAATGAATCAATATTGTTTGATAGTGATTTTGAAGGAAAATTTAAAGTTAAAAAAGTTTATAAAACAATTTCTGAATTATATTCAAATGATGGTAAAGAAAATGGTATATGTGTTGTTGAAGCAAGAAATTATTCTTTTGCATCTCCTCGACTTACAGGAAGTTTAAATGATAATGAAAAATATGGCAAAAAATGGGTAAATAAAGATAATTTAATCAATGTTTTACCTTTATTTTGTGTATGTAGAGATGAAATATCAGAAAAAGGTGGAACAATTGGAGAAAAAGATTATAGGATAGTAGATACTATTTATAAAACTTCTGATGGTGGAACCAAATATCAAAAAGATAAAGATTTTTTACAAAATTGTTTATTATGGTCTTTATGTACTCATTATAATCAATGTTCTTCAGAAGGAAAAATATGGAAATTTGGAGAAACAATGTTAAATGATAATTTGAAAAAGACAAAAATATGGGAAATATATATTGAGTTAGTAAAAGAAACTAATCTTAATGGTTTATATAATATTGAAACATATGATAAAGAAGGAAATGGTAAATTATGGAGAGCACATATTCTTTTTCCAAAGGTAGAAGAATTAAAACAATTATTAAAACAATTTTATATAGATAATATGAGACCTAAATTTTTTGAATATGAATTATTAAAATAACATTTAATTGAAATCTAAGAAAACGAAAGAAGAAAAGAGAATAATAAGAAAGTTAAGAGCATTAGCACAACGATGTCTTTGTAATAGTGATCTTTGGATGGATCTTTTTAATTTAATGGAAAAACAAAAGTATCGTTGTCCATTAACTGGAGATGTATTAAGATTTGATAAAAATTCTTCAGTAGATCATATTTTATCAGTCAAAGATTTCCCAGAATTAAAGTATGATATAGATAATTTAAGATGGGTTACTTTAGATGTAAATCGTGCGAAAGGCATTATGAATGATAAAGAGTTTTATGAATTTATTAGTAAAATTTATCATCATTTAACTAATGAAAAACAAAATTTGGAGGTGAGTAAAGAAGATTAGAAAAGGTTTTGTGAGTAATTCAAGTACAACAAGTTTCTATATTTATGGTGCTTTTATTTCTTGTGATGAGATAGAAAATTATATAAGAAATAATAATTTGGAAGATGAATATGATCCTGATGATCCTGCTTCTTTTATAGAAACAAAAGAAAAAGAGTTTAATAAAATTATACAAGAAGAAGATCATATAGAATTTTATGGAGATTCTTATGGAGAATATTGTGATCCTGGTATTTATATAGGAATGTCCCCAAACGAATTATTAGATACTGAAACAGGTGGTGAATTTAAAGCAAGAGTTAAATCTGTAATTAAAAAATGTTTTAAAAAAGAAAAGAAATTGTTAGATAAATGTGAATATGGTTATTACGCAGAAGAAGTTGAATAATTAGTTTTTTTGTCAAATTTAAATCTTGACAAAATAAAAAAGATATGTTAAGATGAGTTAATCTAAGATAAAAAATTATTAAATAGGAGGAAGTTATGAGTGAAGAAAAAGTTGAGGATAAGTTTGTTGAGTATGTGAAGTCAATTGTGGCTCTTGATAATGCCATTGAACCTTTTCGTGAGCAAAAAAAGGATTTGCGGAAAGAGTTTGTAGAAAACGGATGGCTGTCGTCTGAAGATATTAAGTTAGCTGGAAAAGTTATTCAGTTAATGAGACAAGATATTAATTTTGATAATCTTGCTGAGATTTATCACAATATAAAACAGAAGTATAATTTTAATCTTCAAGATGAGGAATAAAAACAATGGCACCAGTTATTCAAACAGTTAAGATTGATAATAATTCTTTTTATCCGTTGAACAACTATATACTTTTAACCCCTTGTCTTTTTTCATTTTTAGATGATAAAGAAACTTCAAATTTAGATTCATTTAAATCTGTTTCTGATAATTTTAATGTTTCTTCAAATATACGATTTGGTATAATTAAGAGTATGGCAACTGATTCTGTTCTTGAAACAGATATTGAATTTTTTATAGGGGACATTGTAATGTATGACAATGCTTTTTCTTATAAGATAAACGATGATGTTCTTGTTCCTAAATCTGCTTTATGTGGATTTTATCGATCTTCTGATGATGGAGATAAAACAGAATGTATCTGAAAAGACAAAAGGTTAAGATTCTTTCTTCAACACCTAATATGCTTAATGCTATAGAGTATATGGCACGGATTTCACATAAAAGTTCACCTTCTGATGAAGGGACGACAGAAAAGTTTATAAAACGTGTTATTTTTTTAGGACATGAATCTGTATTAAGACATGGTACTGTTTCGTTTGAGGTTTATACGAGTAGGGCAATTGCTCAACAGTTATTGAGACATAAATTTCTTGATCCAACGATGGAATCACAAAGATATGTGAATTATCTTAAAACAGAAGGAAGAGGAAATTTATGTTTTATTAAACCTGCATGGCTTGATTTTATTTCTATTGATGAGAATACAAAGATAACATTTGATAATTACATGTGTCTTTCAGGATTTTGTTCTTTAGAAGAAATATTTTTTGAATCATTGGTTGCATCTGAAAATGCATATTTTGATTTGTTAGAAAAAACAGAATCCTGGCCAGAAGAAGCAAGAGATGTTCTTCCTATGTGTGTAGCAACACGTATAGGAATAACAACAAATATTCAAGCATTACGAAATTTGTTTAGGACAAGATTGTTTAAGAAAGGTTCTCAAGATCTTATGAGAGAACTTGTTTCTCTTCTTTATAAAGAAGTTTATAATTTATATCCTATTTTATTTGAAGATCTTCAAATAAAGCATGATTAATTTTGAATATAACACTGATTGTCTTGTTTTAGGTGCTACATATCAATCAGTGTTATATTCATTTTATAATTATTCTTCAATTATTTTTCTTTATTCTAAAAAACCTTTTTGTTTTAAAAAAGAAAATGATGAAAATGAAGAAAGAGCATTAAGATATTCAAGAATAATGAATATTCTTTCTCTTAAAGGAAAAGTATTTGGGACTGTAGATGGTGTAAATTTTATTTGTATTGAAATTGATAAGCAAAGATTATTGGTTGTTCTTAAAAACAATAAAGAATTTTATATCAATTATAAAAAATTGGTTATATTTGATGAAACAGACATAAAAGGTATAGAACAATATAAAAAAGAAGATTATATAAATGATAAAAATATTGTTGTATATAATTTTGGATTTAAAAATTATAAAGATTATTTAAAGAATCCAAAGGAAATAAAAACAAAAAATTATGAATTATTTCATATATTAATTGAAAGTCAAAAGAACTTTAGAGTTTTAGCATATTTAACTGATGAGCAAATATTAGATGAAAATTTTGATGGAGCTTCTTACAAGATAAGAGTTGAAGCATTTTTAAAAGAGAGAAATATAAGAGGTAAATTGAATCCTGTTAAAACTTTTAAAAAAGATGGTTCATTTGTAAGAAGTTGGTATAGAGAAAATTTATCTACTACCTATAAAGGTAGAGAGATATATCAAACAACTAGGAATTATTTTGAAAATATTATAGATAAAAATATAGAATTTAATTATGATTCTATAGAGGATATGGAAAAAAGATATTTATGAAACCTACTGAAGAATTTGTGTTATTTCACAATCGTCTTTCTACGAAAGATGGTTCTGATCATACGATTGTTGGTATTATTCCAACAGCAAAGAATCAAACATATTTTTCTGAATTAGATAAAGATTTTTATATACCAATTAATAAAAATTATTTGGCAATAGAAAGAGCTATTATTGAATGTGCTATGGCAGGGTGTAGATCAATTTGGATAGTTTCTTATAAAGAAGATATTTTGAATTTAAGAAAAAGATATAAAGAGTTTTTTTATTTTCATACAGTTCCATTAAGAAGATTAAATTTTATGACAAAAAGATTGGGATTAAAGTTTAAAAAATTCTTAATAAAAATTCCAATTTATTATGTTCCGATACATCCTAGCAAAAGAGGGATTTTTGATTGTTTAGGATGGAGTGCTTTACTTGGTGCTGAGAAAGCTTTTTGGGTATATAAACAGATTAGTTTTTATTGTTCGCCTTCAAAATTTTATGTAGCATTTCCTTATTCAGTTTATGATCCTTATTTTGTAAATGATTTCCAGCCAGAAATAAGAAGTTCAAATAACTTTATATTGAGATATAAAGAAAAATCTATTTTTGATGGATATCCAATTGGATTTACATTCAATTTAAATGAACTAAAAAAATATTTATTGAATATTTATACAAATTTAGGATGGAAATTCAACGAGAAAAAAGGTAACTTTTTTTCTCGTTGTGATGCAAAATCAGACATATTAGATGCATCACTAAATGATATTTTTATTAAAGATCTTCTTTTATCAAAAGAAGTTCATTGTGCTGATCTTCCGTGGTATTATCGTATAGATGGGTGGAATTATTATAAAGATTATATGAAAAGTTCTTTTTCTTCTATTTTAACAAAACCTACTCTATTTACTAAAACTTGTAGTTTTTGGGATTCAAAAGTAAAATTTGACAAAGATTATTGGAAATTTATTAATAAATGATTATAGATATAAACAGAATGTCTATCACAGACATAATGGTAGAAAAAAATAATATTCCAATTTTTTATATTAAAATGGATATAGTAACAAAACAACATTATTTGTTTGAATTGATTTATAAATCAGAAACAGATGATGTTTCATTATTTTATCCTATAACTTATTCAGAAAGTAATTTAATAAAATATTATGATAATAAACATGATATATATAAAAATTTAAAAATTAATATGTGCTATTTTTATGTAGAATGTAAAGTTAAATATAACGAAAGAACTTCAATTTTTTCTTCAATAGAAGACTTAGATCCTAAGTATATTAGTTAATTTTATTAGTTCAAAAATAAAAAATATTGGAAAAGTTTTATAATGGATATTAACGAATTCTTCAATGCAATTATTTGTAATGATTTTAAGCAAGTTAAAAAATATATTGAAAATGGTATTTATATTCATGCTGATGAAAGTTATGCCTTAAGAACAGCAGCAGAAGATGGTCATTTTGATATTGTTAAATATCTTGTTGAGCATGGTGCTGATATTCATATTTGGAATGATTATCCTTTACGAATTGCAGCACTTTATGGTTATTCTGGTATTGTCAAATATCTTGTTGAATATGGTGCTAATATTTATGCAAGTAATGATGAAACATTACGATGGGCAACAGAAAATGGTCATTTTGATATTATCAAATATTTAATTTCTTTATATTCTAATACAGAATTAAAAGCATTATTTTCTCAGATTGATAATTTTTATGTTAAATATTTAATTTTGGAAAGGTTTTATAATGGATTTATTTGATGCAGTTGTTCATGGAAAATTTCAGAAAGTTAAAGAATTGGTTGAGCAGAATATTGATATTATTCATGAAAACAATGATTTCCATTTTAGAGCAGCAATAGGTGAATGTAAAAAACATTTAGGTATTATTAAATATTTAGTTGAAAAAGGTGCTAAAATTCATGCTAATAATGATTATGCTTTACGATGGTCAATAATTCATAAAAATTTTGATATTGTTAAATATTTGCTTTCTTTATATACAAAAACAGAATTGAAAGAGTTATTTTTCAATATTGAAGATTATTATAATAGTAAGAGTAAAAATGTTTCTTTTTATACTGATTATTCTTTTTATGATGATGATTTTAAAAAAAATAATTTTTATGTTAAATGTTTGATTTTGGAAAGATATTATGAATTATGATTACAATGGTTTTATTAATGTAATTAAAAACAATAATATTCAACGAGTCAAAGAATATATTAAAAATGGTTTCGATATTAATACTTGGGATGGTTATGCTTTAAGAACAGCAGCAGAATATGGACATCTTGATATTATTAAATACTTTATTGAGATTGGTGCTAATATTCATATTGATAATGATATTGCTTTAAGATATGCTTCATATCAAGGTTATTTGGGTATTGTTAAATATCTTGTTGAATGTGGTGCTAATATTTATGCTTGGTATGATCGTTCTTTAAAATTGGCAGCAGAAAATGGACATTTTGATGTTGCTAAATATTTAATTTCTTGTTATAAAGAATCAGAATTAAAAAAAATATTTTCTCAAGTTAATAGTTTTTATGTTAAATTTTTGATTTTGGAGCGATTATATGAAATTCATTAATCTTCATGTTCATAGTAATTTTTCTACATTTGATGCTTTAGGATATCCTCAAGAATCGATGGAATATGCATATGAGAATGGTATGGATGCGATTGCATTAACAGATCATGGAAATATGTCTGGTATGACTTATCAATTATTTCATTCTATAAAAATGAATAAAGAAGGTAGAAAAATCAAACCTATTTTTGGAGTTGAAGCATATTATATTGATAGCATTGATGAATGGAAAAAAGAAAAAGAAAAATCATCTGATAAAAAAGATAAAAAAGAAAAGGTTAAAGGATTTGTATCGGAAGATGAAACGGAAAGAGAATTTAAAGATTCTCTTTCGAATAGAAGTCATATCTTGCTTTTAGCAAAAAATCAAAAAGGATTAAACAATTTATTTGAATTAATAAGTTATTCTTTTAAGAATGGCTTTTATAAAAAACCAAGAATTGATTATAAAATTCTTAAAGAATTGGGAAATAACATTATTGCTTCATCTGCTTGTATTGGAGGGATGTATGCAAATGTTTATTATAAGTTTAATTATCTTGGTGAGAAAAAGTTCTTGAAGAAATGAAAAATTTAACTTTAAAAATGAGAGAGATTTTTGGAAAAAATTGGTATGGAGAACTTCAATGGAATTCGTTAAATGAACAACACATAATTAATAAACTTCTTATTAAACTTCATCATGAAATTGATCTTGAACTTATATCAACTTGTGATGTTCATTATCCAAGACCAGAATTATGGGAAAGTAGAGAATTATATAAAAGGTTAGGTTGGTTATCTTCAAAAAGTTTAAATCCTTTACCAAAGAGTGTTGAAGAAATTGGTTATGAATTATATCCAAAGAATGGAGATCAAGTATTTGAATCCGCTAAAAAATATTCTAATATTGCTAATGTCGATTATGATTGGGCAATTGTATCAGAATCAATAGAAAAGACATATGAAATAGCACATTCAATAATAGAAGATTTTCTACCAGAAAGAAGCATAAAATTACCTACATTTATAGTTTCTTCAGATAAAAGTTCAGAAGAAACATTTTCTCAAATAGTTTGGGATATCTTTAATTCATCAAAATTTGCAAATAATACAATTTATAAAGAACGTCTCTCAAAAGAATTAGGAGTTATCCTTAAAAGAGGATTTGCTGGATATTTCTTAACAATGAAAGCAATATCTGACAAAGCAAAAAAGATGCAACTGGTCTCTTCAGGAAGAGGATGTTTTTTAAAAGATTCAAAAGTAAAGATGGCAGATAAAAGTTTTAAAAACATACAAGATATAAAAAAGGGTGATTCTGTTATATCTCATGATGGTTCAAATAATATAATTTTGGATTTATTTAAATATTCTGTTTCAGAAGAGATTATTAAAATTGAATTAGAAGATGGAAGAATTATTCAATGTACCAAAGAACATAAAATATTAACTAAAAACGGATGGAAAGAAGCAGAAAAATTAAATGAAAATGATGAAATTGTAGAAATTTAATTATACATGGAAATTAAAAAATGATAAAAATTAAAAAGATTGAATATGAGCATTATGATGGAAAAGTTTATGATTTATGTGTAGAAAACACACATACATATAATATAGAAGGTTTAGCAGTTCATAATTCAAGCGCTGGATGTCTCATATCTTATTTATTAAATATCACTGAAGTAGACCCTATAAGATGGAATCTTCAATTTGAAAGATTTCTTAGAGATGAAGAGGGTGGTGGATTTCCTGATATAGATTATGATTTAGCAGAAGCAACAGAATTCAAAGAATTTCTTATTAATGAATGGGGGCAAGATAATGTTGTTTTAATTTCGAATTGGAATACATTTCAGATAAAAAGTCTTATAAAAGATTTATCAAAATTTTATGGAATTGATTATCAGGAAGTTAATTCTGTTACAACGAAAATGGTAAAAGAATCATTGTCTGAGATTAAAAAAGAACATGGAATACAAGCAGGTGCTTATACTCCTACATTTGAAGAATTAAAAAAATATTCTGGGACATTGAGGGAATATCTTGAAAAATACCCATTCTTAGAAAAACATATAAAAGCTCTAAGTAAGCAGATTCGTTCATGTTTTACAGATAAAGTAGAGATTTTGACATTAAATGGATATAAAAACATAAAAGATATAAATAAAGATTCTATAGCATATTTTGATTATTCGGGAAAGTTAAATTTTAATGATGATTATGAAGTTTATTTTTTAGGAGAAAAAGAAGTTTTTTCAATTGAATTAGAGGATGGGAGTTATTTGGAATTAACAGGAGATCATGAAGTTTTAACACAAAATGGATATAAACAAGTAAAGGATTTATTAAAAGAAGATTTTTTTGTTTCTTTAAATCTTTAAATTAAAAAGGAAAAAGATACCTCCAGCAAACTAATTATATGTGAATTTTGCTGGAGGTATTATAAGATGTACATTTGTAAAATTTGTAACAGAAAGTTTTTATCTTTATCAAAACATATTTTTAGAAGTCATAAAATATATATTGATGAATATTTAAAAAAATATGAATTGATAGATGTTGTTAGTTTGTATTTTGAAGGATTTTCTGCTTTTGAAATTTCAAAAAAGATAAAAGCAGAAAATATGGGATTAACTCCTGGAAAAGAGGGAATTTTAAAGATCCTAAAAAAATATGAAATTATTCGCAGAAATACAAGTGAAGCAATAAAAATATGGAGCAAAAAAAGAGGAGGACCTTGGAATAAAGGTTTAACAAAAAAAGATCATCCTTCTATAAAAAAATATGCTGATAGTAGAAAAGGAAAAAATAACCCATATTTTAGGATGTCGGAAGAAAAGAAAGAAAAAATGGCTTCGTTTTCTTTTGCATGTTTTTGTAAAGGTTGGTGTTCTTCGGGAGAGAAAAGAATAAAAGAAATATTAATTAATGCTAATATTCCATTTGTTCATCATAAAAGAATTAAAATTTATGAATTAGATTTTTTACTTCTTGAAAAAAATGTTGCAATAGAATTTAATGGTTCGTATTGGCATTGTGATCCAAGAATATATGATGAAAATTTTATAGTTAAAAAAGGAAGAAAGGATGCTAAATTAGCAAAGAATGTTTGGGAACATGATGAAAGAAAAAAAGATGTTGTTGAAAAAGAAGGAATAAAAATTCTTTATATTTGGGAAAAAGAATATAAAGAAATGGATGATAAACAATTTGAAAACTATGTTTTAGGAAAAATAAATGAAATTATTAAAGATTAAATCTATTAAAATTCTTGAAAAGAAACGAAAAGTTTTTGATATTCATCATAATTTAAATTACAAATATTTTTTTGATAAACATCCAAACATAATAGTAAAAAACTCAATAATATTAAGTAATTGTAGCTCCCATGCTGGGGGGATTCTTGTAGCAGAGAACTTAAATAAATTAATACCTTTAATTTCTAATGGTGGTGTTATACAATCACCTTGGTCAGAAGGACAGAATGTAAGACATTTAGAACCCATGGGATTTATCAAGTTTGATCTTCTTGGATTATCATCTTTGAAGATGGTTGGAGAAACAATTAGAAGAATTCTTAAAAAATCTTTAAAGAAAGAAAATATTTCTTTTGAAGAGATCAAAGAATTTTATAACAAAAATCTTCATCCTGATGCTATTGATTTTAATGATAAAAATATTTATGAAAATATATTTCATAAAGGAAAGTTTGTTGGAATATTTCAATTTACAGAAGAAGGAGCACAATCTTTTTGTAAAGAAGCAAAACCGTTAAATATTAATGAACTCTCAAACATAACAGCTATATACAGACCAGGGCCATTAAGTGCAAATGTTGATAAACAATATTTACAAGCAAAAGGCAATCCAAATAATATCAAATATGTTCATTCAATAATGAAAGAAGAAACACAAGAAACCTATGGGTTTCTTGTATATCAGGAACAAATTGCTTCAATAGCACATAGACTTGGGAAAGACATAAATCTTAGTGAAGGAAATCTATTAAGAAAAGTTTTAACAAAAAAGGGGACTGGAAAAGAAGAAGAAGTTAAAAATAAACTTTATACAAAATTTATCAATGGATGTTTAGAAAAAAATATTTCAGAATTAGATGCAGATCGTATTTGGAAAACCTTTGTATTTTTTAGTGGTTATGGATTTAATAAATGTTTAAGTGAAAATACTTTAGTAGAAACATTAACTGGATATAAGAAAATAAGTGAAGTTCAAGTAGGAGAGAAAGTAAATAGTAAAAATGGTTTTGTTTTAGTTAAAGATGTTATAAAGCAAGGAAAGAAGAAAGTTATGGAAATAAAAACATTTAATGGATATACTCTTACTTGTACTTTAGATCATAAAATAGAAACATTAAAAGGAATGATGACATTAAAAAAGATTCTTTCTAAAGGAGAAAAAATTTTGATGAAACATCATGCAGAAAAAATAAAAGATGCAATATTTCATAGAGAATTTCAAGAAACATATGATTTAGAAGTAGAAAGTGAAGATCATACATTTTATGCTAATGATATATCTGTATCAAACAGTCATAGCTGCTCTTATTCAATTCTTTCTTATCAATGTGCTTGGTTGTGGTATTATTATCCGATTGAGTGGGTTTGTTCATATTTGGATAAAGAGTCAGAATTGAATAAGGATATAGCAATTGCGAATGTCCAAAAGAATGGATTTACAATTAAGAATTGTGATATAAATAAATCCAATCTTAATTGGGAAGCAGATGATCAAGATGAATTCTCAGTTATTCAACCTTTAACTGCCATAAAAGGGATAGGATTAGAATCTGCCAAAGAAATTATTAAACATAGACCATATTCTAAAATAGAGGATTTACTTTTTAATGAAGATATGATATATAGAAAAGTAAATAAAAAAATTATAAGTGCTCTTGTTAAATGTGGAGCATTAAATAATTTAATGGATGAAAGATTTGAGAATCTTAATCATTTTTGGTTATCTGTAGCAGAAGATAGACCAAAAACATTATCAGAATTAAGAAGGAATATTGAAGAACACAAAGGAATGCATGATTTTGAAAAATCAGAAAAAGTTTCATTTATATCAGAATTAACAGGTATGTATCCTTATTATCTTGTATTAAGTAATTATATTTTAAATAAATTTAAAGAAATAGATATAAAACCTATTTCACAATATAGTGCATATGACTTAATTTCTTGGTTTATTCTAAAAGATGTTAAAAAACTTAAAACAAAAACAGGTAAAGATTATTGGATATTAGATGTGATTGATAACACTGGATATGGAACAAATCTTAAATGTTGGGATGTTAAACAGAATAGTGTTTTATTTAAGAATGGTTTATACATGGCAAAAATTAAAAAGGATCAATGGGGATTGAGCACTACAATATCAAATATAAAGAAACTTTCGTAAAATTTATTTCTTGACAAAAAATAAAAAATATTGTATGATTGTTATATAAAATTAAATATAGGAGGCAAAATGTTATTGCAATATTTCAGAATATATCCAAATGTTAAATTTCCGACAAGAGCACATCCGAGTGATGCAGGGATTGATGTTTATTGGTGCCCACAAGATAATATAAAAAGTATAATCCTTAAACCTGGAGAAAACTACTTATTTGGAACAGGGATTAAGTTCTGTGTTGAGCACGGTTATATGCTTCAGGTTATGAATAGAGGTAGTATGGCAGCTAAAAAAGGATTAGTTTATGGAGCTCATTTAATTGATGCAGGTTATAATGGAGAAGTTTTTATTGATCTTCACAATATTTCAAACAAAGAAGTTGAAGTCAAGTGCTATGATAAGATAGCTCAATTAGTATTAGTACCGGTAATTTCTTGTAATTTAATAGAAAGTTTTGACGATAATTTATATGATGATGCTTTTGTTATCTCGAATAGAGACGATTCTTGTCTTGGGAGTTCCGACAAAAAATAAATTATTAGGAGAAATCGATTGTTATTAGAAACATCTTATGATGTTGAAGTTTTAAATTCAACATATAGTGATATGTATGGAGCAAGCGTTATTAATGACAAAGATCAATGGAAATTATGTCTGAGACAGGGTGATAAAATCACTGTTTCGTTTCTTAATTATAAAGAACCATTGGAATTAGAAATAGTTGAAGTTTTTGATTTAAAGAATTTTTGTATTAATAGTAAGACTTATTTATATAAAGCAAAAGATAAAAGCAATGTTTATTTTTTTGTTGATTTAAAAAGTATAATGGATTTAAAAGAAGATATAAAAGAAGATATAAAAGAGTCAAAGCAAGAAGATGAAGAAACATATTTACATTGGAGCTAAAATGGATAAAATAGATACAAAAATATTAGAAGAATGTTTTCATTCAAAAAATGAAAACAATTCGCAATCAACTAGTAATAAGGTAGAAGAAGATAATAATCATTTATATTTTAATTCATTTGTTGATCCTACTTCTGTAAAAGAATTTATTTTAAGTTTCAAAAAACTTGAAAAAAGAATTCAAATTCAGTCTATTGAGTGGGAACTTCCTATTGACATTATTCCTATAAATATTCATATATCTTCTTTTGGGGGATATCTTTTAGATGGATTTAGATTATCTGATATAATTGAGAATTCGAAATTGAATGTAATAACATATGCTGAAGGGTATGTTGCTTCTGCTGCATCGTTATTCTTTTTATCTGGGAAACAACGATTAATCACTAAAAAATCATTTATGATGATTCATCAACAAACAGCTAGTCTTTTTGGCAAATTCCAAGAATTATTGGAAGAAGTAGAGAATGAAAAGAAATTTATGGAAACAATGAAAAAATGGTATTTGACAAAAACTCATATGGAGTCTGAATTTTTAGATGATTTATTAAAAAAAGATACTTGGTTATCTTCGGAAGAATGTTTAAAATATGGATTAGTTGATAAAATAATTTAGAAGGAGTTGAAATATGGAACAAATACCATTTCCAAATAAGAAGTATCAGATTATTTATGCTGATCCACCGTGGAGTTACAGAGACAAAGCGTTGGCTGGTAATCGAGGAGCAGGTTGCAAGTATCAAGTGCAAGAAAAAGATTGGATAGATAACTTACCTGTTTCAGATATAGCAGATAAAAACTGCGTTCTTTTCTTATGGGTTACTATGCCAAAATTAAACGAGTGCTGGGAACTTATACAAAAATGGGGTTTTTTGTATAAAACAGTTGCTTTCACTTGGGTGAAAAGAAACAAAAAAAGCGGGAGCTGGTTTTGGGGTATGGGGCATTGGACGAGAGCGAATGCTGAACTGTGTCTGATTGCCACTAAAGGAAAGCCAAAAAGAATCAATGCTGGTATCCATTCTGTGATAGACACACCGATTGAGGGACATAGTAAAAAACCTGATGAAGCAAAAAAAAGAATTATTGAGTTGGTCGGTGATTTACCCCGAATAGAGTTATTTGCCCGACAAAAGACCGAAGGTTGGGATGTTTGGGGCAATGAAGTATGAAAATCTATTGAAATTTGAAAAGGAGGTGATATGAAGATTAGAAAGGGATTTGTAAGTAATTCGAGCACAACAAGTTTTTGTATTTATGGAGTAAGTTGTGATTCTTCCCATAAAAATGAAGAACCTTCTTTATCTGATAAAAAAGATATAGATAGATTTCTTCACGAAAAAGGATTATTTGTTACATCACACCCAGAAAATGATGATGATTGTTATATTGGTCTTGAAATTAATAAGATTAAGGATGAAGAAACTTTTAGAGAATTTAAAGATAGGACGAAAAAACTTATGAAAGAAATTTATTCTAGTGATTTCTTTCAAGATGATGAAAATTATCAGATTATTACTGAAGGTTGGTATGCATAAATACTAAATTTTAAGATTAGGAGGTGATATGAAGATTAGAAAAGGGTTTGTAAGCAATTCAAGTACAACAAGTTTTTGTATTTATGGTGTTTGTGCTTCTTTTGATGATATAGAAAAATCGATATTTGATAAATATAAAGAAGATGAAAATAATAGAATAGAGAAAACTTATCAAATTTGTGATGAAAATAACCTATTTTTCATTAGAAGATTTGATTGTGATGATAGTGATTGTTATATTGGGCGACATATTGCAGACATGAAAGATGAAGAAACATTGGGGGAATTTAAAAATAAAACCAAAGAACTTATGAAAAAACTTTTTGGTGGTGTTTTCCAAGATGATAAATATTATAGTATCCAAACTGATGGCTGGGCAGATAATTAAATAAATTAGGAGGTGATTTATGAAAGTTAGAAAAGGTTTTGTAAGTAATTCGAGTACAACAAGTTTTTGTATTTATGGTATTTATGCTCCTTTTGATGAAATGTTTTTAACAAATAAAGAAGATGAATATGATGAAGAAGATGAAGTAGAGAGAATTTATGACATTTGTGATGAGCATGGAATTTCTTTTGAAAGAACACCCAATGACAATTATTATTATGTAGGTCTTGATATTAGGAAGATGAAAAAAGAGGAAACTTTGAAAGAGTTCCAAGATAAAACTCAAAAACTCTTAAAAGAACTTTTTCCTAATGATATTTTCAAAAAAGATGAAAATTATGACCTTCATGTAGATGGATTTAATGATAATTTTTAAAAGGGTGTGAAGAATGATGAAGCAAGCATTAACATACAAGGACGTTTCATTAATCCCCAGATTTAGCACAATTTTTTCAAGAAGAGATGATGAAATAAACACTTCAACTGTTTTGGGATATTATGAACACGCAATAAATTTGAAAATTCCAATTATAACATCTCCAATGGATACAATAAGTGGCCATAAAATGGCTACAGCGATGAATGATATTGGAGGGTTATCTATAATTCATAGAACTCAATCAATTGAAGAATTTCAAGAAGAATTAAAAGAAATACCAAATGGTGTTCAATATGGAATATCTATTGGTGTTAATGAAAAAGATTTTGCAAGAGTAGTTGTAGCAAATAAATATAATGTTTCTTTAATATGTGTTGATATTGCGCATGGTCATCATATTTTGATGAAAGAAACATTATCTTTTTTAAGAAAGCATTACCCCGAATATCATATTATGGCTGGAAATGTATGTACTCTTGAAGGATTCAATGATTTGTCAGATTGGGGTGCTGATTCAATAAAAGTTGGAATTGGATCAGGCGCAGTTTGTTCAACGAGAATTGAAACAGGCAATGGTATTCCTAATTTTAGTGCTATTTGTGATTGTGCAAAAACAACTAGGAAGTCATCTATCATAGCAGATGGTGGAATTACTTGTGCTGGTGATATTGTTAAAGCGTTAGCTGCTGGTGCAGATGCGGTAATGCTTGGGAGATTAGTGGCAGGGACAATAGAATGTCCTGTCCAACAAAGTTACGATGGAACAATGCCATATAGAGGTATGGCATCTAAAGAAGTACAATCACAATGGAAAGGATATTTATCACCAGAAGGAATTAGTATTAATGTTCCTTTTCAAGGTTCTGTGAAAGATATAATTAATAGGATAATGGCTGGAGTTCGTTCTGGATTTTCTTATCAAAATGCAAGAACACTTTATGATTTACGGGCACATGCAGAGTTTGTCATTCAGACATTTAATGGATATATTGAAGGTACTCCTCATGGTAAATTGTAAAAGTCAAGAACCTCTTGTAAAAAAGAATAAAAGAATAACAAGCAAATTAAGATTTGATGGTAAAAAGAAAAGTATATATTTTTTTGATACAGAAGAAAGATTAATACAATTGGGATTAGATCTTCAAAATGATGGAATTGATATTGTTGAATTTTTTAGGTTAATGACAACTGGATATCTTAAAAAAGATAAATCAATTCTTGATTTTATAGTGAGATACAAAGAGAATAATAATATCTTTAAGAAGTATCCAAATGCAGTAAAAGTTGAAAAGATGGAAAAAGAGTATATGGATAAGGCATATCAAGAAGATGTTAATCAACTGGCAAAATATGAAGAAATAGATGATATTTTTGGATATATAGATGCAAATGAAGAGGACTTATTAAATGAAATTTTAGATTTTGAGGTAAAACCAGATGAAAAATGAAAAATGTCAGATTGATTATAATAATGTTGTTTGTGATAAGATAAATTGTCGATTTTGGATTAATTTTAAAGAAGATAACAATTGTTGTTTTTGTTCTATTAATAAATACAAAGAACTAACATTGAGAGAAATTGGAGAGAGGTTGAATCTCTCTCATGTCTCAATTCATAAATTAGAACGTAAAGCTTTACATAAAGTTACATTGAAATTAAAAAATAATTATTCTTTTCAGGAATAAATATTACTATTTAGATTTGAATGACAAGATTTGATTTTAACAATATAAATTTATGGAGAAGGTTTTATGAATAAAAAATCTGGTTTTCTTTTAGAAGAAGAAATTATTAAGAAATTTTCAAAATTAGCAAAGATTAAACCATCTTTGACAGAAAATTTCCTTAAAGAAGGAAAGAAACTCGAAAAAGAGGAAGAAGAGGAAGAAGAGAAAGAAGAACTTAAGGAATCAGATTTAGAAAATCTTGAAAAAGAAAAAGAAACAATTGAGACGGACGATGTTTCTCCAGATACAATGAATGTAGAAGGTGAACCAGAAGGTGAACCAGAAGGTGGATCAGAAGGTGGATCAGAAGGTGGAAAGGGTGTATATGTTACAGAAAAGGATATAGCTGGAATAATTGAAAAAATTTCTTCGTATATTGAAGAAGTAACTGGAGTTCCTGTTTCTGTTTCAAGTTCAGGTGGTGGTGAAGAAAGTGGATTAGGTGATCTTGAAGGTGGTGAAGAAGGTGGATTGGGTGATCTTGAAGGTGGTGAAGAAGGTGGATTGGGTGATCTTGAAGGTGGTGAAGAAAAAGAAGAAGAAGAGATTATGGAAGAGAAAGATCCTATTGGACAAAGTAAACATACAAATAAAAAGGTTAAGAGTGAGGGATGTAGTACTTCTTCAAAAAAGAAAGATTCAGATAAACTTAAGGAATCTGTCATTAATACAATAACAAATCGTATTATTGAAAGAATTGTTAATAAAGGAAAGAGTGCAAAAAAAGAAGATAAGAAAGATGGTAATAAAGGTAAAAAGGTTGAAAAAAAAAGTAAATGATAACTAGAGAACTTAAAAAAAAAAGAGATAAGATGGACTTTTAAGTTCTTTAAGGATGTTTGTGAAAAAAGAGTAGGATTGAAAATAAAATATAAGAATGAAAGCAAACTTATGAAGATTATGAGTTTGCTTTTGTTTTTTAATAAAGGTTTTATGACAGATTATGCAACCACAATTGGTTCAACGATTTATTATCCTAGTAGAGCAAGTCTTAATGAAAAATTATTAAATGATCCGTTGAAGGCTTTGTGTACTTTTCTTCACGAGAGAACACATATGCTGGATTCAAAATATATTAATAAGTTAATTTATTCAATAGGATATTTAATTCCACAAATATTTGCAATTTTTTCTATATTTGCGGTATTCAATTGTTGGTTCTTGTTATTTTTGTTATGTTTATTGCCTATTCCTTCTTTTCCAAGAATGTTAATTGAAGTAAGGGGATATGAAACATCAATATTCACATATTGGATGCATAATAAAGATATTAATTTAGATGAAATGATTAATGTTGCAAGCGATTCTTTTGTTAATTCTTCTTATTATTATATGTTTCCTTTCAGAAATTATATAAAAAAAACATTGACAAAGAGAATAAAGTATGATATAATGAGTGTGAAGAAAAGAAATAAAAAGCAATTGCCATATTATCTTCAAGATATTTATTTGGTAATAAATGGACTGGAAAAGAGAGGTGATTAATGAAGGTTGTTTATTGGAAAGAATCGTCTAGTGGTACAGATATTATATTTCGTTGTCAGGTAGAAGGATATACTTCTTTAAAAGAAGTTAATGAAGTATTTAAAGATTGGAAAAAAGTTGGAGAGGGTTGGGATAAAGATGCAATTGATTTTTTTATTTTTAAAAGAACTTTTCCTTCAACTAAAGAGCTTACAGAATTTGCTAAACAAACAAATTATCAATCCTATTATAAGAAAGATAGTGGTAATTTAGTTTTGCTTTCTTCTTCTAAAAAAGAAGAAGAAAACAAAGAAGAAGTGATTCTTGTTAAGAAACAAAGAAAATGTTCTGTTTGTGGGCAAACAGGGCACAATAAGACAAAATGTCCAATTTTTAGAAAGGAACTTTTAGGAAAAAATTAAATGTTAAATTGGTATAAAATTCTTTATAATAAAAAATCATCTAAATCTTTAGGTTGGGAACCTGAATGGTTTGGAGCATCATCTTTTGATAATGAATTAATCGAAAAGATTAAATCAAAACAAAAGGAATTCAAAATAAAAGAAGATGGATTGGTTGGAGAAATAACATATAGAAGAATTTATTCAGAAAAAATTTATAACAATGATATTCCATTAGAAAAAGAAATAGAATATGTTTCAACAAATAACAGAATATTATGTAATAATCATTATTTTCCAATAAAAACCAAAGCAATCTTCTTAAATGAAGGATTAAGATATAAGATTATGTCTAAAGAAAGAAATCCCAAATTTGTTGTAATTCATTGGGATGCTTGTCTCAATACTAGAAGTGCAATAAATGTCTTAAAGAAGAGAGGATACTCAGTCCATTTTAATATAGACAATGATGGTACAATCTATCAATTTGTAGATACAAATGATATAACATTTCACGCAGGAACGAAATATAATGCAGATTCAATAGGGATTGAATTGAGCAATGCACATTATTTAAAATACCAAGATTGGTATGAAAAGAAAGGATTTGGAGAACGTCCAATAATTGAAGATTTTAAAATACATAAAGTTAAACTTGATGATTTTCTTGGATTTTATCCAAAACAAATTGAAGCATTGGGTATACTTTGTGGTTTTATATATGATGTATATGAGATACCTTTGGTTTTCCCAGAAGAACAAAATGGAATTAACAAAGATTGTCAAAACGCTAAGTTCAAAGGATTTATGAATCATTTTAATTTAACAGATAATAAGATTGATTGTGCTTCTTTACCAGTTGAAAAAGTAATTAATATTGCAAAGAGCAATAGCAGTTTTAGGAGTTGATTATTGAATATTAAAGAATCAGAAGAAATTATAGATAAAGTTTTATCAGAAAAGAAAATAAATAATATTGATATTTTGATAAAAGAAGAAATTAAGGGTAATGAAGAAAAATGGAGAAATAAAAATACTTTTTATGGATTTCGACCTCCGCAAATGAGATTAACAGAGAGAGGATGGGGAGGGAATAGAAAAGAAGGGACTCTTGATGAAGATAGAATTATTTTTACAAAATATATAAAGAACATTATTAAAGAAAATTATGCTGGTAAAGGAAAATCTGTTTCTGGTAAAAAATTAAGTTCTATTTTTAATTATATAAATGATTTTTTAAATAAAGACGAAAAATCATTTATAAATGAAACACCTTCACAGATAATTTCTTCCTTGGTCTTTATAGAAACATTAATGTTACTTTTAAATGAATTTTCAGCTTCTACTACTGGTAGATTATTTGAAGCTTTTATATCTGTAGTATTAGGTGGACACCAATTAGGTGATCAAACTGAAATAAAAGATATTGAAACTAATGAAGAATATTTATCATTAAAGGTTGTTTCTTCTCATACAGAAATAGAAGGTAATTTTAGCAATTTACTTAAAGATTTTGCTTATGACAGAAGTAGTAGAGATATGGTTTATATTGTCTTTGAAAAACAACAATTGTCTAAAGAAGAAGTAGGAAATTTAATTTTAAAAGAGAAAATTTTATCTAAAACTGAAATTTTTAATTCAATAAAAACTGTTTTGAGAGAAACAATTTCTGAATTCTTGAAAGAAAAAATGCCACAAGAATTAAATAAATTTTCAACATATACTTCTGTAACTGCAATATTGCTTTATTTGTTTGAAACATCATCTATTCCAACACAATTTATTATAAACAAAATGTTAGAAAAACTTGGGAATAATCAATCAGTAGTAGAAATAATTAGTGGAATGTATGTTAAGACATCTGAACAATTAAAAAGTAAACCATTCATATTAAAGGGTTTTGAAAATATTGGAGAATTAAATATTGGTGGTAGTTTAAATTTAAAAACAAAATTGCAATTAAGAACTAATGTTTTAAATGAACAAATAAAAGAGATATATAATTCTTTGTATGATTTTCAGATTTACTTAAACAAGTATTTTGTGGATGAGGAGCAGAGTGGTTCATCTGGGATGAAAGCTGTTGAAAGTTCACAAAAAATGTTTTTAAATATGAAACAAATATATGAAAAGAACAGATTCTTTAGAGAATAAGTTTATAAAAAGAGAGGTATTTATGAGTGAAAACAATGTTTTTGGAAAAAATTTTAAACAAGAAGTATCGAATTCCGTTAAAGAATTGGTGGAGATGGTTTCATCCACTATGGGACCGTTTGGCCGTACTATTCTTATAGGGTCAGGCAAAGAAGAAATCCCCTTTTCGACTAAAGATGGTGTCACTGTAGCAAGACATTTTTCTTATAATGGTATAGCAGGAAATGCTGGTGCTAAGTTGATAAAACAAGCAGCAGAACGATCTAATTCTATAGCAGGGGATGGTACAACCACTGCAACTGTTTTAGCAGGATCAATTTATGATCTTGCAGAAAAAAGCATAAACAGTGTTGGATATAAAGTTCTTTTAAAAGAATTAAAAGAAGGTATGGATTTCATTATAAATGAAATTGAAAGCAAGTTAAAAACAAAGTATGTAAAAGATATAACTTCTTTTCAAGATATTCAAGATGTAGCAATTATATCAGGAAATAGCAAAGACATAGGGACTATAGTTGCTACTGCTATTGAAAAGTCAGGAAAGGACGGAACGATTTCTGTTGAGAAATCTAATACAACAGAAACAGTAATAGATTTTGTAGAAGGATTTAAATTTAAAGGCACATATTTATCTTCCAGATTTTGTACTGATCAACAGAGAAAACTTATTAAATACAATGAACCTTTAATATTTGTAACTGATGAAACAATTTCTGCTATAGAAGATTTATTCCCAGTATTAGAAATTGCTGCTCGTCATAAGAAACCATTATTGATTGTTGCTGGTGATGTAATTGAACAAGCATTGGCAGGTTTAATTGCTAATGCTATGAATGGAAGTATGAAAGTTGCAGCAGTTAAACTAAACAGTTATGGGGAGTATAAAGAAGATATACTTGAGGACTTAGCAATTGCGACAGGAGCTACTTTTTTCTCAAAGAGCAACATGAACATGGGTTTAGGAAAAGAGCTCTTTAAAAACGTTTCTTTGAAAGACTTTGGAAAAGCATCAAGAATAGAGATATCTTCTTTATTTTCGTTAATAGTGGGTGGAGAAGGTAATGAAGAAAAGATTGAAGAAAGGAAAAATTTTATAAAAGATTTATTGCAACAAACAGAGTCAGAATATTTATCTGAACATTTACAAGAGAGATTTACAAGATTAAATAGTGGTGTAATTCTTATTAAGGTTGGGGGAGTTACGGAGGGTGAAGTAACAGAAAAAAGATATAGAATTGAAGATGCTATTGGTGCTGTAATGTCTGCACAAGAGCAAGGGATAGTTCCTGGTGGTGGAATATTCTTATATAAGATCTCACAAGAGATTTCACGATATAAGATGAATAAGAAACATAGTAAAAGTTTTATATTAGGAATGAATATTTTGCTTGATGCAATGAAAGCGCCATTTTCAAAAATACTAGAAAATGGTGGATATTCAGTTGAGTATATTTCTGAAAAAATTCAAAAAGAATATTCAAATTCAAAGCATTTAAATTATGGATTTGATATAGAAAGAAATGAATTTGTTGATATGTTTAAGCAAGGTATTGTTGATCCATATAAAGTTGTTTATGTTGCGCTTGTTAATGCGGTATCTGCTGCATTACAACTTATAAATGTTGCAGGATTTATAGAAATTTCAAACGAAAAGAGTTAAAATATGGGATCTTCTTCTAATTGTTTTAAAATTAAAAGAATAGTAAATCTTTTAGAGAAAGAAGTAAGAAGTGAAACAGATTTTAAAAAACTTTATGAAAGTCTTTTAAAAGAATCTTATTTTGATAGGACTAAAATCAAGATTGCTTATTTTAATATAAATAATAAAATTGTTTTTACAAAGAATGTTAAAAAATTTTTAATTGAATCTAAAGCAAAAACCATTTTTAGAAAAGATTTTTCTTTAACAAAAGAAATTGAAACATATTTAGATTTTGCTTTTAATTCTATTTTAGAATTAAGGACATATGGAAAATATAAATATTTTGATGATTCAATTTATAAAATGTGTGAAAAAAAAGATTATAATCTTACCCCAGTAATAATAGATAATTTTGCGTCTTTTCATGATTGTGCAAAAAACTTTTTTGAATCTTATCAAAGAAATAAGTTTAAATTTAAAGCAAATGATCTTATTATAACAAAGAAAAAGAGCAATTATTATAAAAAATCTTTTTTTTATCATTATGATAAAGATATATACAATAAATATTTTGTTATTTTAAAACCATTAAATTTTGGGTATATTATGGGTGTTAATTCAATAAATTTTTTTAATGATAGAAAGTTGTATTTATGTGGAAATTTATCAAGTTCAAAAAATATAATTATCATAGAGAGTGATATAAAACGTGTTAAAAAACATAAAAAATCATATTTATGATTTGGTTTGGGTTCCAGCAGGAACTACGATATATTATGGTACTGATTTTGGTCTTTCGTTGTCTTTGAGTTCTTTAAAAGAACCACGAATAGCAGTTTTATTAGGGACTCTTTCAGATATTAATGAAGAAATGTGTCAGATTTCATTGGGTAATGTAAGTTGCTTTGTTTTAACAAAGCAATTAAGTTTATTAAAATATAAAGAAAAATCGAATTCTATTTATGACAAAAAGGAGAATATCAATGAAAAGGATAAATGAAATAACTTCTATGTCTGGTGGTTCTATTCAAGGGAGTCCATCAAAAGATAAAATTTCTCAATTAAGAGAGACACATACTTTAGATGAAGAAGAAATAGTAATATCAGAAGGATTTTCTTCTTTTACTTCATTGGATAGTATGGGATACAATATTGTTTCTGATCCATCATCATTTCCTTCTGAATATGAAAATGATAATGGTTCTTTTTTAGTTTTAAATCCTTCTGATAAAGGGATAGAAGCCTTTTTTACAAGTAAAGATAAAAAGATAAGAAAGATTTTTAATAAATTTGATGAAATGTTCATATGGATTGACAAAATAACAAATTCAATTAATTGAATTTAATAAAAACTAATTATGATGGATTTATTTTTCTTTAATGTGGAGAAATACTCTTGTGTGGAAAAAGTTATGGAAAGATCATCTTTTAAATGAAAAATATGAAGATCATGCAAAAAAGAAAAGGTTTTTGTTAGGGCAAGGAGAAGGATATACCAAAGAACCATTTGATTGTGATATTCCATTTGAAAGATCAAAATCAGCACCTCCTGGATTTGGTGGAGCGTTAGAAGAAGATAAAATTGAAGGTGGAAAAGCTGATAATGAACCTGATGAAAATTTTGATCAAGATCAACTTGAAAAGGGAATTAAGATAGAACGTGAGCATACAGATGATCCTGAAATAGCAACAGAGATAACAAAAGATCATCTTAAAGAGTTTGATGATTATTATGATAGACTGATTGATATGGAAAAAGAAGCAAAAAAAGAAAAATTGAATGAAGAAGGAAATCTATCATCATTAACAGATCCAGTTGAAAACGAATCTGAATTGAATAACGAAAAACAACAAGAAACAACAAATTTTACAATAAAAGTTCCTGAAGAAGAAGGAAATTATAATAATACCCAAATTAGTAAAGGAGTAGAATTATTAAAAAAAATATTTCCAGGATCTCAATCAAATTTCTATATAAAAACTGCAAAACAATTTTTAAAAAAATTTGGTGAAAAAGATGGAATGACTCAATTAGAAAAATTTGCAGAAAAGAATAAAAATACAGTAAGTAACCAGCACGAAGCTGAAAGAATACAAAAAGATTTAACAAAAGAATTAACATTTGAATCTTTTGAAACTGTTTTAAAAGAAAGTGGTATTAGAAATATAAATCAAATGGCAAAGCAATATGCAGAAGCCGAAATTTGGTTTCATATAGATTTAGATGGGGTTACTTCTGCTATAGCAGCAAAAGAATATCTTAAACAATATGGAATAAAAACTGTAAAAGCAGAAACAATTCAATATGGAGATCAAGAATATACTATTTCTGAAGCAACGCCTGGTCTTTTACATGTTCTTGTAGATTTTTCTCATGGCAAACCTGCAATGAATATTCATACAGATCATCATCAAAATCAAACAGGTATTGATGATCCTATGTTATCAAAGAAATTTTCAACATCATATAGCAATGTATCAGATATTTCTGGATTAATATCTACTAGTGATGTTTTTGATTTAAAAGATATAGAAGTAATTAACATTGTAGATGCAGCTAGATATTCATTATATAATTTAACACCATCAGATGTTCCTAAAGCTGTATATAAATTATCAAAAGAAAATTTGAATGTTAATGTGGAAAAAATAAAATTTGGTCTTATTGTAAATAAATGGATTTTATCTTATAAAAATAAAAAAGATTTCTTGTCAGAGATTGTTATGAAATCTTCACCATCATTAAAAAATATATATTTGCATATAAGAGATTGGGTGACACAACACGCTGGTTTAAAATATTTTGCTACTGGAAAAGACATAGAAAAAAATTATGAATTTTTTAAGGACAGAGCAAAAGATAGTGGAAAAATAGGTATGACTGGAAATGTTGTTTGGCAAGATGGATTAATGACAACTGCATGGGATGTAGGATCTTATGATAGATATGTTGCTTTTGATATTTATCCTCAAGCGCATTGGTTGTGTGTTAAATGGCCAATGGGACTTATACAAATTACAAAAAATCCATTTAAAAAAGAAAAAAACCCTTATAATCTTGGAGAAATTGGACAAAAGATTCTTAATAAGTTTAAACCATTATTAAGTTCTATTAAAGTTGGTGTTGGAGATATAAAATTAATTTATGAAGAAGAGGAAATAAAGAAAAGAACAAAAGGAAATAATAAAAATATTATAGGGTTTACTTATAAAGATTTAATTAATACTTTTCATGAAAAAGCACCAGATGGAGCAACTATATCTCGTATAAGAGCACCACAATCTTATAGTAGCAAAAAAGAAGAAGCAATTCGGTTAATGAACAAATTTTCTGGAGATTTTAGTACAGAAGAAATTAGATTTTTGAATGGAATTTATATAACTGCTTGGGATTTTATACAAAAATCATCTGGTGGACATAAAGATATCACAAATTTATCTGGATTTAATTTTCTTAAAAATTATAAATTGAATAAATTAGGTGTTAAAGAGATATCAGAACATTATTTGGAAATTCTTGATTCTGTATGGAAAGAATGTATTCAAGAAATGTCTGAAAAAAATTTAGTTAAAGAACAAGAAGCTTTTATAAACGAATTATTTGATGTATTAAAGAAAAATAATGAAAAACCTATCATTTCAAAAGCATATGTTTTTGATTTTGATGATACCTTGGTGAAGAGTGATGTTGTTATTTATGTAAAAACACAAGATAATAAAATAATAAGTTTAACACCTGCTGAATTTGCAAAATATGTTCCAAGTATAGGCGATGAGTTTGATTTTAAAGATTTTGTTGAAAGCGTTTTAGATAGAAACCCTAGAATTAATAGTTTTGTGGTAAAAGATTATGAAGATGGTTCAATAAATATATTTGAATTGTTTAAACAAAAAGTTGCAGAACAAAAAGATAATGTTTTTATTTTAACAGCAAGAAGTACAACATCTAAATTGAATGTTATTGAAGAATATTTAAAAGAACAAAATATCAATTTTAATACGAATAATATTCAATATTTAGCAGATGCGAATCCTTTGGCTAAAAAAGATTGGATAAAAAACAATCTTTTTGAAAAATTCAATGAAATTGATTTCTTTGATGATTCAATTAAAAATGTTAAAGCAGTTTCGTCCTTAAAAGATGGACAAGATAATGTTAAAATAATGTCTTATAAAATTGAATTTATAGAAGGAAATAAGATACAATGATATATCAATTAAATGAAGGAAAAAGACAAATAGAAAGAGAAATCTGTAGAGAAATTATATCTTACTTAAAAGAATTTAATAATTCTGATAAAGAACAAGAAATGTTTTCTTTTGAAAAGCATTTCTCAGAAAATATAATATCTATATCAGTTGATTATATTAAAAATTTTAACTTAGATAGTGATTATAAACCATTTGATATAAGAGCTAATACAGATAGAAATGAAGATGAAGAAGATAAATTTGTAGTAGTAGATATTGAAATTGAGTATCGTATAGAATACAATCCAGATAATATTATGAAATTTTTGAATAAACTTTATCATAATCTACAAGAAATAACAGCACATGAAATGGAACATGGTGTAACAAGAGATATAGACAAATCAAATCATGATTATTATAATCCAAATGGAACAATTAATTATTATAGATATTTTGTAGATCAATATGAAGTGCCTGCTTTTGTTAGAGGATTTTATGTTTATGCAAAAAAGACAAAGCAAGCATTTGATGAAGTTGTGTTAGATTTTTTAGAAGAATATAACCCAGAGGATTTAAATGATAAACAAATAAAAAAAATATCAAATATTTGGATTAATTATGCAAAAAAAAATAACAAAAGATATCCAAAATTAAAATTAGCAATGAATGAAAACAAAAAATGGAAAACTGTTTGGAAATCTTTTTCTTTTTTGGAGACAAATATTGATAAATAAATCTGAAATTAATAAAATAGCAAAATTGGTAATGGAAGATATTAAAGAAAAAGATTCTGACAGAATAAAAAAAGCAGAAAATATTTCTCAAAAAAATCCAAATTCAATAAAAGAAATGCCAAGTAATGCTTTATTGCCACAATTAAACAAGAAGGAACAAAAGGTTTTAAATAAGATTTATGTTTTAATGTTAAACAAATATAAAAATCAATTTAAAAAATATAGAGATTCTTTTGTTAAGTCAAAAGATAATTTAGAAAAGAAGAAATTAGAATCAAATTATAATTCTTTAAAAATTGATTTTATTGAGATGTTTCAAGATTATTTTGAGGAAAATCTTTCTTCAATAAAAGAAAGAATGAATAATTCTAGCAATTTTCATTCAGTAATTGAAGAATGGTCAAAAAAACTATGGGAAGCTACAGAAGCATATGCTTTTGGAAAGAAAGAAGGAAATTGGTTTAAAGATATGCTTAATGCTATTAAAGCAAAATTAACTATGTCTGAAAAATCAGATTTTTATTCTTCAGGTAAAGAGGGAGAAGGAGAACTTTCTTCCAAAGAACAACAAGAAGAAGAAGATTTTATTGATTATCCAAAAGATCTTGTTAATAGAAAATTAAAAAGAGAAATTATACAAATAAAAGAACTTTTAAAAGATTTAATGGATGAAAAAAATGAAGATATGAGAAACAGATTGCAAGATGTGATACGACAAACATTAAAAAAAGCATATGATAAGATTGATGAATATACATTAGAGAATTCTGAAAAAGAAGTTAATAATGATAAATTTAGAAGATATTCAAAAAAATTATTTAGGATTGCTTCAGGTCTTGAAAAAGATGATTCAAAATTACATCGTGGTGTTGTAAAAAAAATGGAAGAACCAACACAAATTGAGAGATAAAAAATGACAAGGTTTTTAAAATGTTGGAATAAATTTGTTATAAATGAATCTTTTGGTAATTTAAACAATTTGTGTTTATATTTTTATAAAGATAATGATGGAGAAGTAACAATATCTTTATTAAATACTATAAAATTAAAAAAATTTATAAAAGCAGCACAAAATTTTACTGATAATGATTTTGATGAAGAAAAACATGTGGATTTTATAATTGGAATGATTATTGCTTCTAAAACTACTGCTTATGAAGATGGAAGATGTTTTGATAGTATGGAAGTATCAAATTCAGCGGTAGATGAAAAATATCAAGGTAAAGGATATGGAAAATTAATATATGGATTGTTAGCAGCATATATAAGTATAAGTAAATGTGCTACAGGAATTACGGCGGATAGATCTACTACATCGGAAAAAGCTGAAAGAGTATGGGATAGTATTGATCATAACGAAGATTGGGAACCTGTAATACCCAAAAAAGGGTTTTATATCGGAAAGTTTGATGATATAAATGCTCCTAAAACTAGACCCGAAAAAGATGATTGTAAAATAAAAAAATATAGTAGACTTTATTCAGATAAATTAAACCCAGAACATTTGAATCAAGTATACTCCTCAGATAAATTTGTTAATGAATTTAATGAATTAAGAAGCAATTATGTTAAACTTGGAATAAAAGATTCAATAAAAAAAGGATTAATAACTATGATTGATAATTTCTTTTGGGATATATATTATGATGATTAAGAATGAACAATGGAATAAATTTAAATTAAATGAAGAAAGATCTTCAGAATCAATATCAAAAAAAGATTTAGGATTATATATATTTAATCATTATTCAGATGGTGTTTTTGTATTATTGATAAATATAAAGACATTTGAAGAAAAGATTATTCAAACATATAAAAAATATATTGCAGCAAGAAACAGAAATAAAAAAATAGCATTATATGATCCAAAAAATCAATTTTCTTTTTCATTTCATCATTCTGATTCTGAAAAGCATATAGAAGAAATGATAGATGAAGTGACAAATGAAGAAGTAATGGAATGGATGGATGCTATATTAAATGGAAATGAAGGAGACTTCTATAATTTATACGTAAATGGCACTGAAATGGAAGATGAAGAATACGATGAAGATGATGAAGATGATGAAGAAGAAGATGATGAAGAAAAAGAATGGTTTGTTAATAAAAAACAAATTAGAGATTTAAATTATGAATTATACCATATAACAGAAATTGAAAATTTTTTAATAGGATTTATAAATTATATTGAACCTAGAAGTGATGGTGATTGTTATGATGCAAGTGAAGTAGCATATTCAGCGATAGATGAAAAATATCAAGGTAAAGGATATGGAAAATTTCTTTATGCAATGGCTTCAATATCTTCAAATCAAGGTATTACTTGTGATAGGCGTAGTGTGTCAGCAGCAGCAGAAAGAGTGTGGAAAAGTATTAAAAATGAAACAGAAAAAGAAGATGGGAATTGGTCTAATCAAATTTCTGAAATAGAACCTTATATCGGAGAATTTGATGATGTTTATGATCCTAAAACAGATCCATATGATGATGATTGCAAAAGAAAGGAAAGTAAATATTTTGATGATGATAAACATTTAAATATTGTTGCTTCATCTAATAAAACAGATGAATTCAGAGAGGTTATAATTAATTTAAAAAGAATTAAACCTTTTATTGATGTTATTTTCGGAGGAGATCAAGATTTAATTACTAATAAACTTCAAACATTTTTTCGAGGTATTCATCACACATCATGAATAAAAAATGGATAAATTTTAAAAGAAAAACATTATTAAAAGAAGAAAAAAACGTTAATTCATTGTTTTTTGGTGTGTTTGTTATTGAAGGATTTAATGGAGATGGAGATAATATATTTCTTTTAGACTTAACAAAACTAAGTGAAACTTTAACTTATTTAAGTTCTCACTATAAGAAAGAATTAAACAATTCAAATTTAGAAATAAAACAATTATTTTATGATGATGGGAAGGAAAATAATTTTATTAATTCATTTAAATCTGGATTTCGTGATTGTATTGTTGGTGTAATTTCTATAATTAAAACAGAAGAGAATGGGAATGGAGAATGTTTTGGTTCTTATGAAGTTAAAATGTCAGCAGTAAGTGAAGAATATCAAGGCAAAGGGTATGGAAAACTATTATATGGTTTAGCAGCATCACATGCTTATATGAATGATAATAATCCTAATGTTGGAATATGCGCTGATAGAGCAACGACATCACCAGCAGCAGAAAGAGTTTGGTTATCGATAAATAATAATCCTTCTTGGGAAAATCAAATACCAGATGAAGAACCAAATCAAGAAAAAACAGATAAAGAAGAACAACCAAATAACAAAAAGAAAGATTATTTTGATGGTACTTTTGATAATATAAAAAACGAAAGAACAACTCCAAAAGAAGATAATTGCCGTTTAAAGAAAACAAAATTATCTTTAGATAATAGTGATCATTTAAACCGTTCTTTTAATACATATGAGTTTGTAAAAAATTATAATGAATATACAAAGAATTTTGATAAAGTTATAGAAAATCATAATCATGTAGGTAAATTTTTTATGATGACAAATGATTTACCATTTATATCAAAATTCTTTGAAAGAATCTTTAATTCTTTTTTCACTAGACTTTATGGAAGAAATAATCAATAGATCATGAATACATTTGTTAATAATTGGAAAGAATTTTTAAAAGAAAGTACAATTGATACTGAAAATTTTCTTAATATTTCTTTGGCAGTAGCACAAGAAATGAGTAATAATTTTCATATGATTCGTCTTATTCTTTTTGATAATAAAATATTAAAAAACTATTCAAAAGATTTAAATGAAGAAATATTGGTTAAGGCGATTATTGGTGCTATTTCTATGCAAAAATGTCAAGAAAGCAAGAAATTAAATACAGGCGGACTTTGTTATGGTGCTTATCAAATTCATATGTCTTTCTTGAGAGATCAATATAAAGGGCAAGGAATTGGAAAACTTCTTTATGGATTAGCATCAGCATGGATATGTCAAAACGATGGTAATAAAGAAGCAGGAATATGTGCTGATAGAGAAAGCACTACAGAAGAAGCTGAAAATGTTTGGTTATCAATAAATAAAGATTCTTCTTGGGAATCTTTTCCACCTAAGATTGATGATATAAATGATAAGAAACCTCATAATTTTGATGGTTTTTTTGATGATCCATTTGGTTCAAGAACTATTCCAGAAGAAGATGATTGTGCTTTAAAAACAACAAAGAAAGGTTTATCATCTTCAGATCATTTAAATCGTTCGTATAGAACAACAAAAAATGTTGGTGATTATATCAAATTAACTTTGAATTATGAAAGTATTTTAAAGTTATTACATTTAAAAATATCAAATAAAAAATTATTAAAATCTTCAAAGAATCTGTTTTCAAGAATTTATAATTAAAAATAAATATCTCTTTTTACACAATATAATTGTTTATCATTGAAAACATAAATTAAATTAAATTCACCACCTTCAAAACAAGTAGGATATTCTTTATAAAGTTTGTTAAATCTACATTTATGCTTGCAAAATTTGTATTTGTTCATATTGTATTGTCTCTCTTTTAAATTAAAACTACAATTATTTAATATTAAATAAAATCCATCTGCTAGATTATATTTTAATCCTAATTCTAATTCATTTTTCATTTTTTTCTTATAAAAGAGACTCTCTTATAAAAGAGAGATGACATTATTATTGATTCTTCTGAGGAACAAGAATAATGAGTATTTAACATATTTTCCTTAAAAGAATATATCAAATACATTGTTACATTTTCATAAAAAGAATTATTTTTTCGATAACAGGTTTTACAGTGTAAATATTTATATGATTCATCTAATGGTTTGTCTTTAGTACAAATATCTACTATTATAAAAAAACCTAAACCGTCTTTATATAGATTTCCTTTTTTAAGATTTATTGTTTCTATTGTTTTTGACATTAATTGTTGCTCCTTTTGTGATACAAGAATAATGAGAATTTAACATATTTTTTTTAAAAGAATATATCAAATACATTGTTATATCTTTATAAAAAGAATCATCTTTTCTTCGATAACAATATTTACAGTGTAAATGTTTATATAATTCATATAATGGTTTATTTTTAGTACAAATATCTACCATTATAAAAAAACCTAAATCATCTAAATACAATTCTCCTTTTTTAAGATTCATTGTTTTCATTTGTTATAAGATCCAATGTTAATAAATTTTGTTCTGAATCACACCAAAAATATGATATATCTTTATAAAATGAATAAATTAAATAAACTGTTTCATTTTCTTTAAAAAAAGCTGGTTTAGGATATATACCATTATTACCACAATGTTTACAGTGTTTATAATTTAATCGTTTATTTTTAGTACAAACATCTACTATTATAAAAAAACCTAAATCATCTTTATATAGATTTCCTTTTTTAAGATTCATTGTCGCCACCACAAACACAACCATAATTTTTTCTAATAAAAGTATATCTTAAATATTTTTTCCCTTTAAAAGAAGGAAAATAAGTAGTATCACAATTTTTACAATATTGATATTTATTTGTTAATGGATGATCAGGAGTACAAATATCTATTATTAGAAAAAAATGTTTAAAAAATTTATCAAAATGTAAAGAACCTTTTTTAAATTTTATTGTTTTCATTGATTTTTACCCTTATTTTGAAAAAGTTCATTATTTATAATATATTCCTTAGAAAGACATGTATAGTGTGAATAAAATGAATTTTTTTTCTAAAATAATATACTAAATAAAAAAATTCATTTTTACATGGGTACAAATTATAACCACAATGTTTGCAATATAAATAAGAAGTTGAATGTTCATTTTTAGTACAAACATCAAGAATGATACAGAATTCCATAACATTATGATCGAAATACAATTCTCCTTTTTTAAGTTTAAAATTAAAATTCATTCTTGTTTCCTTTTTTAATATTTGTATTTAAAGATTCTTCTAATGTAAGGCATATAAAATCTTTAAGAGTAAAACTATAACCAAGTTTATATTTCTTAGAAACTAAACAACATGCTATGCAATGGCAAAAAGAAAAAGTATATTTAGAATCATATGTACGTATCATAATATCGTGTAAATATTGTTTTTTACATATTTTGTTTAATTCTTCTATTGGAAGATTTTTATATTGATCTGTTATATCTATAAAAAAACCTAGATGATTATAATATTCTAATTTATTGTTAATTTTTTTCATATTTATCAAATCCAAAAATTTCTGAATGCAAAACAAATAAATTTACACATATGATTTTGCCAAAATCAAAACTATAAACAAGTTTATTATGTCCATTATCCAAAGAACAATATGTATCACAACATTTAAAGAAAAAACCTGATAAACTGATTGAGTTAGTATAATACTGATTATCACATATTCTTTTTATTTTTTTTAATGAAAGATCTTTATATTGATCTGTTATATCTATAACAAATCCAAGATTTTCATAATATTCTAATTTATTGTTATTCATTTATATCTGATTCTTTGTCAGTTTTATCAAAACGTATACATATGATTTTGTTAAAATTAAAACTATAAATAAGTCTGTTATATTTATCTCCCAAGGAACATTGTTCTTGACATATACAAACAAAAAAATAGTTAAATATATCGTGTGAATCAGAAAAATCTGTTATACAGGGTTTATAATCAGAAAAATACTCTTTTTCACATATTTTTTTTATTTTTTTTATTGGAAGATTTTTATACTGATTTGTTATATCTATAAAAAATCCAAATTTTTTGTGATATTCTAATTTATTGTTATTCATTTTATATAAGTAATTTTAGAAGTTTTTAAATGTAAATGCATACATACGATTTTGTTAAAATCAAAACTATAAATAAGTCTGTTATGTTTATCTCCCAAAGAACATTGATTTTGCTGACATATAAAAAAATAGTTAAGCATATTGTTTTTATATGGGGCAGAAAATTTTTTATAGAGAGTATTTTCAGTACAATACATATTTTCACATATTTGTTTTATTTTTTCTGTTGGAAGATTTTTATACTGATCTGTTATATCTATGAAAAATCCAAGATTTTCATGATATTCTAATTTATTGTTATTCATTTATATCTAGTCTTTCATCAGTTTTATCAAAACACATAAACATATTATTTTATCAAGTAAAAAACTATAGGCAAGTAAGAATCCATTTCCTAAATAACATTCTCTGCAATGGTAGATTGATCCATAATCTGGATGCTTCATATTAAAAAATCTATTTTCACATATTTTTTTTATTTCTTTTGTAGGAACATCTTTATATTGATCTGTTATATTTATAACAAATCCAAGATTTTCATAATATTCTAATTTATAATTGTTTTTATTAATCATTTTTTTGTATTATTTCATTATAAAAATATTGAAGTTGTGGTTTTTCACATAAAAATTTCTTGTCTTGTAAATCATATAGAAATAAGCATTGATTATTAAGTCGAACACAATTAAAACACGTAGCATATTCATATTTAATTATAATATTATCCATAAACCAATTTTTATCTATTTCAAGATAAATTTTTGATATTGATGAATCAAAATATTTTGATTCGCTTTTATACATTTTACCTGTAAGAATCATTTAATTTTATACTCCAATTTTATCATAAAATGATTTTTTATCACAAAAGAATGTTTTAGATTTAATACCATATAAAAATAAACAATCACCTTTAAAAGTGGCATTACAATTTTCGCAATATTCATCAAATATATTTTCTATACCAATCCTATCCAAATTTAACTTATTTTTTATAAACCAGTTTTTATTTATTTCAAGATAAAGATGTGGAACAACAAAAAAATCTTTATATATGTTACCTGTGAGAATTGTTTTCATTTTTTAATTTATTTTTTTTAAAAGTTTTTAAAAGATAGAGTTCAGTATTACAACGAAAATATGAATCATTTTTATTAAAATAATACGATAAATAACATTTAGCATTTGGAAGAGCATAGTTTTTATTACATTTTTTACAATGTCGATAAGATAATTTGTGTTTTTTATCACAGATATCTACTACTATAAAGAATCTTTTAAAAAAGTTATCAAAAAATAGATTTCCTTTTTTAAATTTTATCATTATTTTTTTATGTATTTTATCTATAATAGACATTAGATTTTATCCAATATTATATGTTTTCTATTAATTTAAATTCTTCTTGAGAAACAAGAGGAACACAACAAAAAATTTTAAACATGCAATTATATAAAAAAAGACAATTATTTTCAGTATTACATTTATAGCATAGTAATAAATTAGGCAAAATATTATTTATAAACCAATTTTTATCTATTTCAAGATAAAGATTGGTTTTGTTTTCATTTTTATAAGTATAAATTTTTCCAGTTAATATCATTTAATGTTATCCAATTTTTCTATTAATTTATATTCCATAGTAGAAGGAAAGTGAGTACAATGAAATTCTTTATATAAGCAAGAATATAAAAAAAGACAACTATTTTTATTTACATTATTGCAATCAAAACATTGTGGTATATTAGACAAAATGTTATTTATAAACCAGTTTTTATCTATTTCAAGATGGAAATAAACATTATTTTTATCATTTTTATAAGTGTATATTTTGCCAGTTAATATCATTTAAATGTTATCCAACAATATTATTTTCTATTAATTTAAATTTTTCTTGAGAAACAAGAGGAACACAATAAAAACTTTTAAATTCACAATTATATAAAAAAAGACAACTATTTTCAGTATTACATTTATAGCATAGTAATAAATTAGGCAAAATGTTATTTATAAACCAGTTTTTATCTATTTCAAGATGGAAATAAACATCATTTTCACTTGGTTTATAAGTATATATTTTGCCAGTTAATACCATTTAATTTTTACTCTTTTTAGAACAAACCATTTCTTTAAAACAATTACTTTTTTTTTGAAAACAATTAAATTTTTTATAACTACAAAAATACAAAAAAAGACAATTATTTTTATCTGTATTAAAACAATCAAAACAATGACGTGGTAAATCAGGTAAAATATTTGTAATAAACCAATTTTTATCTATTTCAAGACAAAAATAAACATAATTTTTACTTTGTTTATAAGCGTACATTTTACCAGTTAATATCATTTAAATGTTATCCAATTTTTCTATTAATTTAAATTGCAGAGTAGAAGGATAGTGAACACAATTAAAACGTTTAGAATCAAAAGAATACAAAAAAAGACAATCTTTTTCTTTTTCTTTATATTTATTGCAATCTTCATCGCAATTATAACATGCAATAATATTTGGTAATGCATTTTTATAAAACCAATCTTTATCTATTTCAAAATAAAGAGGAATATGGTTTGTATTATCGTAGAAACATTTTTTATACATTTTGCCAGTTAATATCATTATTTAATTTCCTTTATATAAACAGTAGGAAGAAGAAGAAGATCAGATAAATTAGATTTTATGTCTTCACTATTATAATAATATTTCTCAAAGCAATTAAAATGTTTAGGATAATACCAATAAAATCTTTTATGTTGTATATTATAAAGAAACAAACATTTTTTGCCTAAATTATAAATACTACAATGTTCACATTTATTAAATTGACATGCTGGATTTTTATTTAATAAATTTTTTCTAAACCAATCTGTATCTATTTCAAGGCATATACATAAATGCACATCTTTAATAAGAGAGAATAAAATTGGATACTCAGCAGCATACATTTTTCCAGTTAATATCATTTAGTGTTATCCAATTTTTCTATTAATTTATATTCCATAATAGAAGGAACGTTAGTACAATGAAAATCTTTATATAAGCAAGAATATAAAAAAAGACAACTGTTTTTATTTACATTATTACAATTAAAACATTGTGGTATATTAGACAAAATATTGGTTATAAACCAATTTTTATCTATTTCAAGATGAAAATAAACATTATTTTCACTTTGTTTATAAACATACATTTTTCCAGTTAATATCATTTAATGTTATCCAATTTTTCTATTAATTTTATTTCATAGCAGAAGGAAAGTTGAGTACAATGAAAATATTTAAATCTACAAGAATATAAAAAAAGACAATTATCTTTATTCTTTTTTATGCAGTCACCACACAGATAAAGATCTTTTAATACGTTTTTGATAAACCAATTTTTATCTATTTCAAGATAAAGATAGTTATCTTGAAAAGTATACATTTTACCAGTTAATATCATTTAAATGTTATCCAAAATAGTATTTTTCATTAATTCAAATTTGATTTTTGTATCTTCAGGATAACAAACAAATTTTTTAGATTTAATTCTATATAAAAAAAAGCAGTTACTTTTGTTTCTTTTTGTAGTACAGTCACTACACACAAAATGAGTACGAACATAATTCAAATTCAATATATTTTTTATAAACCAATTTTTATCTATTTCAAGATAAAGAGAAACATACATATCATCAGTAGGAAAAGAAGAGTAATAATTATAAAGATTTGAATGGTATATATACATTCTGCCAGTTAATATCATTTAATTACTACCTAATTTTTTTATTAATTTAAAATTTTCTTGAGAAAGAGAAACAAGAGGAACACAAAAAAAATTTTTAAATTTACAAGAATATAAAAAAAGACAACTATTTTTATTTATATTATTACAATTAGAACATTGTGGTATATTAGACAAAATATTGGTTATAAACCAATTTTTATCTATTTCAAGATGAAAATAAACATTATTTTCATTTTCATTTGATTTATAAATATATATTTTTGGTTTATAAGTATACATTTTTCCAGTTAATATCATTTAAATGTTATCCAACAATATTATTTTCTATTAATTTAAATTTTGGATTTTTAGGATAACAATCAAATCTTTTACTTTTACAAAAATACAAAAAAAGACAATTATCTTTATTCTTTTTTATGCAGTCACGACATTTAAAAAAAAGATCTTTTAATAGGTTTTTTAAAAACCAATTTTTATTTATTTCAAGATAAAGATTGGTTTTGTTTTCATTTTTATAAGTATAAATTTTTCCAGTTAATATCATTTAATGTTATCCAATTTTTCTATTAATTTAAATTCTTCTTGATAAGAAGGAACACAACAAAAAATTTTATGTTTGCAATTATATAAAAAAAGACAATCTTTTTCAGTATTACATTTAAAACATTTATAACATTGTGGTAAATTAGGTAGAATGTTGTTTATAAACCAATTTCTATCTATTTCAAGATAAAGATAATAGTAATTTTTATTGTAGAAATATTTATACATTTTGCCAGTTAATATCATTTAATTTCTTCTTTAATAAAAGAATATCATATTTAATTTTAAAAGTCAAGTTTAATTTTTTCTTTAATAATTAAAGATCAACAATTCTTTAGTTTTTTTTGATTTTCCCTTATTTCCACAATTAGAAACATATTGAAAATCTAATTCAATTTGATTATAATCTTTATATCTTTCTTTTATATAAGAATCACTGTTATATGATATACAGAATTTTCCTTTATTAATTGTTTTAATAAGTGAAAAGAATCTTTGATGATCAAAAGACTTATGAAGTATTCCATCCTTACCATAAAGAGTATTTGATGATTTCTTATTTAATTCATAAGGCGGATCAAAATAAAAGAAAACATTTTCATCATAATCTTTAATTGAATCATTAAGTAATTGACTATAATCTATATTTGTTATTTCTACATTTTTTAATAGTTTATTATATGTATTAAATTTATTTATATTTGATACTGTAAAGTTCTTATAAAAAGCTTGATCTGAATAAGTACCTTGTTCTAATCCTGAGAAAGATGTTTTATTGCAGAAATAATAAGCAATTGCTCTTTCATATGAAAGAACTAATTTTTTTGTATTCTCAGAATCTATACCATATAAAGTATCTTTCATTTTTATATTTAATTCTTTTCTTTCTTCAATAGACTTTTGCATGAGATCTTCTTTTATTTTTAAAAGATCTTTTTGTAGTTTTAGCATTGAATCATAATTTTGAAGAATAATCCAAAAAGAAAAGAGATTTTGATTTATATCGTTTATCCAATATTTTCTGTCAGGAAATAATTGTTTTAAATATAGAAATATAGATCCACCTCCAACAAAAGGTTCTCTGAATTCAGAAAAATCTTTTGGAAAATATTGATACATATTTTTTATAAGCTTACTTTTTCCTCCTATATATCGAAGAGGAGTCAAGGCCCATATTGGTTTATTCATTTCAACCTATTTATCAGTTTATTGATTAAATTGTTTTCAAATTCATCTTGTTCTTTTTGAATATTAATTTCAAGATGTTTAATATCGTTTTGAATTTCAATAAATTGGATATATTCAAAAGGAATTTGACACTCAGTCCGAGAATAACAGAACTTTTTAAATTTTTTTGCAGATGTGTATGTAGTTAATCCCATTTTATACGGTTTATCTGTTTGAATCATCCAAAGAACAGAAAATGTTTTTGTTTCATTTAGATTTTTAATTAGATTCTTTATAATAATGGGATTTGTTTTCTTTTTTTGAAACATCTCTTTTCTTGTTTTTAGTTCAATTAAAATTCTATTGTCATAAATGAAATCTAGTCCATTTTTATCAACATAATCAAGTTTAGGAAAAAGCGTTTTGATAGATTTACAAATAAATGATGACTTTGAAAAGTTTTCAAAGTTCTTGCTTTTCTTAAAAAGACTTTCATTATAAGTATTAATTATGTTAAAAAGAATAGAACAATTTTCTCTATTTTCATAAAGATAATATGAGAATTCTTTTAAAGCATCATAATCTTCATCATTTTCAAACATTATTTTTCCTTTCATCAAGAAGATTCATATACTTGCTCTAAAATTAGATACTTTATATAAAGATCCTTAGTTTTAAAAAACAATATTTTCAACTCTAAAAAGGTATATAAAGAAATTAAATACTTAATAATTTCAAAACGATTTAATTCTATTGCCCATCTTAAAGCATTATGAGCATGAATATCAGCACTACTTTTAATACATTCTTTAACAGACTGAATATTGTTTTCTTCTATTGCATCAAAGATATTCATATACTTTGCTCCAAAATTAAATACTTTATATAAAGATCATCAAATTTAAAAAACAATTCTTTTAATTCTTCTTTATTATAACAAGAAATTAAATATTTGACAATATTAAATTTGTTATTATACTTTATTTGGTATTTAAGTCCCCATCGTAAAGCACGATTATTATCAGCACGTATATCTGCACCACATTTAATGAGGTATTTAACAATATCTATCAAACCTTTTCTTACGGCAAGTCTTAAAACATAATCATTTTCAATATGAATATCAGCACCATGTTCAATAAGATACTTAACAATATCAAAATGATTAAATGTTACTGCTGCTTTTAAAGCAATTTCATTTAAAGCATGAATATTAGCACCTTTTTCAATTAAATATATGATCATATGCATACAATTATATTGTACTGCATATGCTAAAATAGAACCATTTAAAGTATTAGCATTTACTTTTTTTTCAACGAAATATTTAATAATATCAAAATGGTTATTTTGTGCTGCAAGATGTAAAGCAATATCATTATTAGCATAAATATCAATATCTTGATATCGTTCAATAAGATATTTGACGATATCAAGATGGCCATTTACTGTTGCTAAATGTAATAATACCTTTACATTTATCTCATGATTATCAGTGCTATTTTCAATAAAATATTTAACTTGTTGAAAATTGCCAATTCTAACTGTTTCATAGAGATCCATATATTTGTTCCAAAATTAAACATTTTATAGATATATAATATCACAATAAACTTGAATTATCAAGATAAATTTATCTTAATAATTCAAGATGTTAAATCGTTTTTAAGAAATTTCTAATAAGATTTGATGATTTATTTTTTACTTCATGAAGAACATTTTCTTGATCAAGACTACTAAGTTCAAAATCATTATCATTTATTTCTTTCGAAGAATCTTTAAAAACATCTTCGACATACTCTTTAAGAATACTAGAAAAATTCTTAAAGCACATTTCTTCACCCAATTTTGAATAAAGATTTTCAACTCTTTGTTCTGTTATATAACAATCAATATTCTCTAAATAACTAATTGCATTTTCACTGAGAATAGTATCTTTATAAGTTTTACCTGTCCTATTTTTCTTCTCATTAAAAAGATTATTCTTATTCTTTAGAACAACTCTTTCATTATTGGGAGTAAATTTAATCGTATCATATGGTTCTATAACCACACCTTCCATTATATTCTTTGGTAGTTTAGGCAAATTAAACATATCAGGAATAAAACTATTCTGATCATTAGGATATTCCATGCACTCATTAAATGTCCCTTTAAAAAGGATTTTAGAATCAAAGAATATATTATTCTTATTATCAAAATCCTTAAAGATTTCAGAGAAATCTTTTCTTGAAACAGGAACATCATTAATTTTCATATAGAAAGCATAAAAATGGTTATTAGGTGAATAAGATACGCCCGTTTGTACTCTTGATCCTTTTACAGATACTCCATCACAATTATAATATCCGCCGAACCATTCTCCATAGATAACAAGATCTTTAATCTCAGAATTAAAATTGTTTTTAATATGGTTAAAAAGATTAATAGTAATCTCTTTAAGAGAAGTATTAGAAAACTTATTGATACCAAAGAAATTACTTTCATCAATAAAAGATGATCTTTTTCCTACACGGAATTCATCATTCTCAGAGGAATACCAAAGAGAAGCATTAGCTCCGTGAATCTTTTCAGTAACGCACCATACTCCAGACTTATCAATTTTTTCAACAAATTTAAGGTTATAAGAGTTTTCAATATCAGAAAAATGTGAAAATTTCATTTATATTTTCCTTTAATAATTGTTATTGTTCATTATTATTAATAAGATTCATAAAAAACACTATAAGTATTATTATTATGATTTGAAATTCTACTTTCATTGTTTCCTCTCTATTTTTAATACTATTCGTATCATACCATAAAGATTTTTTTTTGTCAAGTGCTTTTTTTATTAAGAAAATCAAAGAAACTGAAATATTTTGCGCTTGACAAAATTATATTTCTGTGGTATGCTAAATATGTAGAATTAAAAATCGAAAGGAAAAGCAATGTCGAATGATAATGTTGAATCTCTTTCTGAAAAAGAAATAAAAAAACAAAAAAAGAAAGCATATAATAAAGCATATTATCAAAAGAACAAAGAAAAAAAGAAAGCATATTATCAAAAGAACAAAGAAGAAATAAAAGAAAAAAGGAAAGAATATCAAAAAGAATGGTATGAAAAAAACAAAGAACAAAAGAAAGAATATCAAAAAGAATGGTATGAAAAAAACAAAGAACAAAAGAAAGCATATCGATTAAAAAACAAAGAAAAAATAAATGAATATCAAAATGAATATCAAAATGAATATCGATTAAAAAACAAAGAAAAAATAATAAAACGAATTGAAGTGTATCGTTTTGATATTTTATCTGGGAATAGAGTACCTCAACGTCATCACACTCCAGAAACAAAGTCAAAACTATCTCTTGTTATGTGTAAAAAAATGCAGGAAAATCCTGGAATGTTTTCCGGCAAAAACTGTTTTAAAAAAGGTTATTTTAAATCTAAGAAATGTATTAAAGAAGTTTATTATCGTTCATCTTATGAACTTTTATATCTTCAATTGATTGAAAAAGATCCTGATGTTGAATCTTTCTTATCAGAAAGTATAACAATACCATTTGTATATAAAGGCATAGACTGTTATACAGTCCCAGATTTGTTAATAACAATGAAAGATGGTATAATTAAACTTGTAGAAATAAAATCACAAGGAAGATTAAAAGAATTTTCAAAAGAACGAGATAAAGTTGAAGCATATAAACAATATGCAAAAGATAATGGATATCAATTTGAATTAATGACAGAAAAAGAATTAGTAGAATATTCACAAAGACTTGAAAAACAAAAAGAAAGCAATCAATAAAGAAAATTGAAATATTTTGCGCTTGACAAAATTATATTTCTGTGGTATGCTAAAGGCGTAAAATAAAAAAAGGAACAAGAATGTCTTTTTTAGATAAGATAGATTTAGATTTAATAGAACAATATAATAAAGATAAACTTATATCAATTGTTAAGCACGATACTGAAGATCTTTTGATATTGAATTATACAAATGAAGCTTCATATTCAAGATCTTGGGATTTATATACTGAGTCTTGTCGAGGATTAGTAATTGATAACAAAGGGAATATTGTTTCTCGTCCTTTTAAGAAATTCTTTAATTATGAAGAATTATCAAAGGAATCTATCGATAAGTATTCTCACATGAAATACGAAGTATATGAAAAGATTGACGGTTCTTTTATTGAAATCTTTAAATACAATGGAAAGAACATTATTTCTACAAGAGGAACATTCTTTTCTTCGCAAGCTTTACTTGCAAAAGAAATCTTTGAAAGAAAAATAAATGAAACGTTTGATTTTATTAAAGAAGGAAAAACATATTGTTTTGAATTAATTCATCCTACAAATAGAATTGTTGTAAATTATGGGGATATAGAAGATTTAATTCTTCTTTCTATAATCGATGTTAAAACAGGAAAAGAAGAATCTTATTCAGGACTCTTTAAAGAGGTTCCTTGCATCTTTTCAGTTGTTAATCGTTTTGATTTTTCAGAATTAGTTAATGATATAAAAGATTTGAAGAAATTTGAAACAAAAAACAAAGAGGGATTTGTTCTTAAATTTGAAGATAACTATCGAATAAAATTAAAATTCGATGAGTATGTAAGACTTCATCGAATTGCTTATAATTTTTCAAATAAAGTTATCTGGGAATGTCTCAGAAACAATTCTTCTTTGGAAGAATTAAAGAAGAATCTCCCAGAAGAATCATATACTTGGTTTGAAAAAACGAAAGATGATTTGATAGCAAGATATAATGATATTCTTTGTGAAGTTAAAAAAGAATTCAATGATATCATTCAAAAAGTTTCTGATATAAATGATAAAAAAGAATTTGCTTTGTATGCTGTTAAATCAAAATACAAAGGAATATTGTTTAATATTTATGATAAACACAATTTTTCAAAGTTAATATGGAATTTGATAGAACCAAAATATGAAAGAATATTAAATGAAAAACCATGTGAAAACAGGAAGTTGAATAAATATATTTTCAGAGAGTATGATATTCGTGGAAATGCTGAAAAAGATTTGGACAGTTATACTATTAAATGTATAGGTGGTGCGATAGGCAGTATGATGCTAAGCGATGATGTACCACCACGTTAAAAAATGAAAGAAAAAAAAGCTTGACTTTTAAAGTCAGGTGTGTTATGATTTAAGCATGAACGTCGATAAAAGGGGAAAAATAAAATGAATGAATCACTGATTAAAAAAGAAGATAAACCTCCACTGTGTAATAAACATTTAATAAGAAAGAAATTTTATGACAAATTTTGTAATATATTTTTTGATAGGTCTGATACTGGACTTATGTGCGACAAGATATACTCGGGCTGTAGTAAAATGCCGTGGGTTCCAGGCTTCTATATGGTCAATGGTAGTAACGGCATTGGGACTTTTTGTAGCTGAGAGATTTATTTCTCAGCAAGATATTTGTCTTTTAGTTGGATATATTGCTGGTAATGGAACGGGAACCTATCTAGCAATAATGATTTCTAACCGAAAGAATAATAAAAAAGGGGAAATTAAGAATTAAATGGAAATCTTTACAGGCATTGTTCTAGGAATTATTTCTTTTGGATTGGGAGTGCTATTGGCTTCTCAAAAACAAAAAACAAAGCAGGTTTTTTTGTGCTTGAAATGTGTAGACATGTTTAATGCTCTTATGCAATCTTTGGTTTCTTCAGAAGTAAAAGAAAGTTTAAATTCTGAAAAAGAGAAAGAAATATGATTTATATCATTGCTTTTTTTGCTTTTTTTGCAGGATATTGTTTTATGTATTCTTCAGAATTAAGTTTTAATGTGAAAAAAAACACATTAAAACTTAATGAGTGTTTGAATTGCCCTTTAAATATAATGTCTTTTTTCTTTAGACAAAATGAGAAAGCTGTTAAAGAAATGCTTGCAAAAGCACTAATAACACGACAGGTAAAACAATAAAATGGGTATAATAATCATGGTATTGGTAAATTGTTTATTAGTAGCAGCAGGATACTTTTGGTTTTCTGATGAAAGCATTACTAAATGTAAAAAGTGTTCAATTATAAAAATATCTGAAAAAATAGTAAGGAATAAAAATGTTTAAACTTTGTCCTCATTGTCAAAAAGAAACATTGTTCGTTCATATAAATGAATGTAAATGTATATTTTGTGGATATACACCATATAAATGTCCTAATTGTCTTTCAGAATTATTTGATATTGAAAAACAATTTTGTCCTATATGTCAATATGGGAAAGACGATGAAAAACAAAAGTAATAAACTTAATTATGATTTAAAAATATCAGTTCAAATTGGTAGATTTGATTTGGTAAAATATAATGTTGAACAAGGTGCTGATATTCGATTTAATAAATATGAACCTGTTCTTCTTGCAGAAGAAAGAAAACATTGGGATATTTTTGAATATTTAATAAGTTTCCTTTATGAATTTGAATTAAAAGAATTCTTTTCTTTTTTTGATGTATATTATGATATGGATTCTATAGGGAAATCTGAGTTATTACACCTTAAGTTTTTAATATTGAAAAAATTAAATGAAAAGAAAATATCAAAAAAATAGATTCAATAAAATTGATTCTATTAATTAATGTTAGAAAGGTTATATAATGAATATCGTTGATGCAGTAATAAATAATAATATTCAAGAAGTTAAATATTATATTGAAAATGGATATAATATTCATGTTGAAGATGATCTTGCTTTAAGATGGGCCGCGGAAAAGGGCTATCTTGATATTGTTAAATATTTGATTGGGCATGGTGCCAATATTCATGCTGAAAACGATAGTCCTTTATGGTTTGCAGCATTTTACAATCGTTTTGATGTTGTCAAATGTTTGATTGAGCATGGTGCTGATTTTCATCTTCTTTTTAATGGTTGTGGTAATCTTTTAAAAAGAGTGGCAGAAAATAAACATTTTAATATGGTTGAATATTTACTTTCTTTACATTCTGTTATGGAATTAAAAGAATTGTTTTTTCAGATTGACAATCTTTATATTAAATACTTAATATTGGAGAGGATAATAATTAAATGAAATTATCAACAATAATTGAATTAGAGTATAAATTGCTTTTGGCAAAAAGAAAATATAAAGAAGATATTATGGAATTTATTCCTGGTTTTAATGATGAGCATGGTCCTCATTTTATTGAAGAATATGAATATTATCTCGATAGAAAACCAATTTATGAAGCTGAAGATAATCTCTTTAATGCCAGAATTGAATTTGAAAGAGAGAAGGAAGAAAAAGAAGAAGAAGAAAAGAGGAGTGGATATAAATATTTGTGATAATTGCACTTAAAATAAAAATATTTTGCCATTCACTTTTTTCTTGACTTTTGAAAAAAAGTATGTCATACTTAAGGCATGAACGATTGAAAAAGAAAAACATTTCACATTTTGAAAAATTTTTCTCTTGACATTTGAAAAAAGTTATGGTATGATTAAGACATGAACGATTGAAAAAGAATTGTGTTGTTTGCCCGTGGCACATTGATAAATAGGGCAGTCGCCCATACGGGTAATTTTAATACTATACTATGAGGTACATATTTTTTCGTACATCTCTATCATAGTATACATTTTTATTGTGTTATAAAGCACTTATTAGTTTTTCCTTTATAACACAATAAAGCGGATAACATATATTAGCCTGCATATGTTATCTTCCTGTAAAGTAGATTAAGCAGGCAATATAAGCCTAAAGAATTTTGTAAATCCGTGAATCTTTAGGTTTTTAATAACGGATTATGCTTGCTATAGCATAGCACAAGGGAGAACGATGGGAAATTAATTTCCCATCGTTTTTCTCTTGACATTTGAAAAAAGTTGTGGTATGCTTAAGGCATGAACGGTTGAAAAAGGAAAAACATTTCGAAACACTTTTTCTCTTGACAACCTAAAAAAAGTATGGTATGATGGTTTGTAGATTAGTTAAATTTAATAACCTTAAGAAAGGAAATTGTTATGAGAAAGGACAGTGCGCTTGATAAGATTTTTCGGATGAATGATGTAGGTATTTGTCTCACCGCTAATGGTGACAGTGAAGATCAGGATGGAATCTTCGAGGTTGAAGGGCCCAAGGGAAAGTTGTTCTTCTCTTGTGACTTTGATAACAAGGCAAATTCCAAGACCTTTGGAGTTGAGATGGTTGTCAAAGGCGTGGATGTCATTGTCACCCCCGAAGGCGATGAACGTCCTTGTGTCGTCGAGGTTGCTAGCCTTACAAAGGCTATCGATATGATTCGGGATTTTGAGGCGGAAGGGGAAAGGGAAAAGGCAAGGAAGTCTACTCCCGTCGTTACCGAAGAAGTAACGGAAACGAATACGGATACCGTAAAGGTTTCCGAGGTTTCCGAGGATTTGGATGATGACAATGACAATGATGATGATTCGGAAGTAGAAGTTTCTGAATCTTTTTTGGATGACGGATCGGTAGTTTCTGATGATTCGGAAGTTTCTGATACTTCGGATATCTCCGAAGTTTCTGATACTATGGGTCTTTGATTCTCGTATCAGTATTATAGATAAAGATTTGGATTCATGCCAGTTAATCTTTTCTGGAAAGTAATTGCAGATGAATTCTGCCATGAATCCTTTTTTTTAAAAATAAGGAATGAATAAAATGTATTCTATCAATTTTTTTGGTGCTTATAATTTCAATTTTACTTCTGATGAGATACTATATATCTTTTAAAGAAGGGGAATAATCACTATGAATGAAGAAAGAAGTTATCAAGAAGATTTGATAAATAATTTTCTTAATGCAGCTGAAGTTATTGAGACAGCCGCTTCTGAGGAAGAAGCGTTTGTTTTGGCAACAAAATTCATGGCTTATATGATTGATACCTATTTTCCAGATTTATCTGAGAATAATTCAGATTATAATCTTGTGGAAAGGACTTATGGGCATAGGACAAACATTTTGAGAGATATATATGGATACACGGATTATGTTAGAAAAAAGTAAGTATCATATTGATATTTCATTAGATCATAAAATTGATACATGTAGTCTTACATGTAAAGATAAAAGTTGTTCTCATTGCGAAGTATGGAATTTGCTATTTTTTTCTAATGATAGAAAAGAAACAAAGAAAAATAGAGCAATTGAATCTTTGATATAATATATTATAAACTGCTATTGTGGTGGAAATGGGAGACACAAAGGATTTAGAATCCTTTGATCTTAGATCGTGGGGGTTCAAGTCCCTCCAATAGCACTGTAATGCTGTTGTGGCGGAATGGTAGACGCAAGAGACTTATTTGATTTGAGCACATAAGCGAGAAATCTTTATGTGAATGTTGCCAAATTCGGTGAAATCTAAACAAATTTATTTGCATGACAACGCCGAGCTAAGCTTTTCTACGGCAATATGATGTGGTCATTGAATGACAATTTGGACATAATAAAGTTAGATTGTCTATCTTGTTATTCTTAGAATTTCCATCTTTATGATGAAGTTCTAAAGGTATTTGACATTTAAGCCAGGTTGTTCTTTTACAATTAGAGCATTGATAAGGAAATTTTTTCTCTGCTAAAAGTCTTTTTTTCAATTTATTAGATTGAATTTGAATATCGTTTGTTAAATAACATTCAAGAGATTTTTTAGTAAATTTTTTACCTTTGTTCCAAGCCTTTCCAGTAAAATGAGATATGTTTAATTTAAAATATTTTATTGCTTTGGTAAGAACAGTATAATTTCCTCCACATGCTTTTACATTAAGTTTTAAAAGAACTTGACGTTTACTTGTAGAAGTTAAAACAGCCTCTATTAATTGTTTTTCAGAATACTTTAATAATCGCATTATGATTCTCCTTTAGAAAAGAAAGTGTAGAGACTAGACGGTAACTACCTAAGTCTTATACTAAGTAGTATAAGATAAGGTAAAGGCATAGTCCAGGCTACAAATATGTTTTCTATAAACGTAGAAACATAGTGATGAAAATCATAGTGGTATGAAAATCTCTCGACCATAGGTCATGAGGGTTCGAATCCCTCCTTCAGCACCATATTTCGATGCTATCGTGGTGGAATTGGTATACACAAAGGATTTAGAATCCTTCGTTTATAAAACATGAGGGTTCGAATCCCTCCTTCAGCACTATATTTTACTGCTGTTATGGTGGAAATGGGAGACACAAGGGATTCAAAATCCCTCGGTTGTATAAACCGTGAGGGTTCAAATCCCTCTTTCAGCACTATGTTGCCCTTTTAGCTCAATGGTAGAGCTCCTGCCTTGTAAGCAGGGGGTTGTCGGTTCAAGTCCGATGAAGGGCTCTGATTTGATTGAAGAATTTTTTTCTTGACTTTTGAAGTCAAGTGTGTTATGATTGGTTTATGAAGCGTTGGGAAAGATGGCCGAGTGGTTTAAGGCGCTAGTCCTGAAAACTAGTGGGTTTTAAAGCCCCAAGGGTTCAAATCCCTTTCTTTCCTCTAAAAAAAACACTTGACTTTTGAAATTGAATGTGCTATACTTAGAGTATGAAGAGTTGAAAATTGTTCTTTAAAATTTATAGGTACTCTCATAAGTTACTTCGAAATGTAGATGGATTTGCATAGAATGACTTAGCAATGTTTAATGTTACAACAGAATAATCCGTTTCTTGTTTGTGACCTTTGCAAGTGAAGAATTATCAACCCATATATATCTCATATGATTGATATTCTTTGCGAATGAGAGTACAGAATGGGGGTTTGGCCCTTTGTTCTAATAAAGGATTAGAAAAGAGATTAAAATCTGCAATCAGATAGGTTTCTCTTGCTGAACCCCCATTTTTCTCTTGACTTTTGAAATTTTATCTGATAGAATTGAATCTGTTAATCGTGTCCGGGAGGATAGTTATTCAACGGAGTAGAATCCTCCCGGACAAGATTTTGTTATTTGAAAATTTAAAAGAAAACATGAATATGATGTTTGATGTTGTTAAATACCTTGTTGAACACGGTGCGCTTTGTTTTTTAATTACTTAATTACTTTATATAAATGGTCATCTTGATCTCGTTGAATATTTTGTTTCTTCAAGATTTGCAGCAGAAAAAAGTCATGTTGATTTATGTTGTCTTATAATGATAATGATGATACTTTAAGATATATTTTTTTTCATATTCATGTTTTCTTTTAAATTTTTGAATAAGGGTCAGTAACTCAATTGGCAGAGTATTTGTCTCCAAAACAAAAGGTTTTAGGTTCAAGTCCTAATTGGCCCGCATAATATTGAATAATAAGGGTCAGTAGCTCAATTGGTAGAGCGCTCGGCTGTTAACCGAGGGGTTTTAGGTTCAAGTCCTAATTGATCCGCAGAAGTTAATGGTTATTTTATCGCCATAAAACAACGGATAGTTTATAAGCCTTTCACGCTTAGTATTGGAGTTCAATTCTCCATGGCGATACTCTTTTCTTTATTGTTATCACAACAATAAATCAAAAGTGCGAGTTTTTGTCTAAAAGAAAAACTTGCGTAAAAGGGGTTTGTTATTATTGGCTTAGGCTTATAATCCAAGCCTCTTTTTCTTTGAAAATTTATCGAGACAATAACTCAATTGGTAGAGTATCGGGCTTTTAACCCGAGAGTTGAGAGTTCAAGTCTCTCTTGTCTCACTATTTATAAATAAAAAGAGGAGTATGATGTCTCATTCGTTTAAGAAATCTCCTATTTGTGGTTTTACTTCTTGTTCTTCAGAAAAGGGCGATAAGAAAATTGCTAACAAAAAGCATCGAAAAATCAATAAATGTCTTATTCTGAAGATTATTAAAGAATCCGATGAAGAAAACAGTGAAATTATCTTTAAAGATATGAAAGAATTAACAGATGTTTTTTTCTTTAATAAAGATGGAAAAAGTTTCTTTGATGAGAAGAAACATCCTTCTCTTATGAGAAAGTGAAATGCGTTGATTTGATTGAAGAATTTTTTTCTTGACATTTAAAAAAAGGTGTGTTATATTTAAAGCATAAACGGTTGAAAAAGAAGAAATACAATGAAAGCATATTCTATAAAAACCTATTGCCATACAAAATACCCTTTCTCTCCAAAAGAGAAAGTAAAAAAAGAAATTAGGAATATTCTTCAAGAAAAAGAGGAAGTGGTATCTTCAAAAAAGGGAAAGATAACAAAAAAGCAAAGATGGATAAAGAAATCTTTTCAAATTCTGAAGAGAAGGGGTTATAATATAAATATGTCTCTTCATCTTTGGACAAAAGATGAATTTGTTAAAATGATTTCTAGTAAAAAACATTCTGATTATTTAGATTTACTGATCTTATGGTGGGATTATATTAAATATCAAAAACTTCATTGTTTCTCTTATTAAAAATTGAAGGAAATATAAAAATGTATGCTGAATATGGATATATAGACGAAAAAGAATTAGAAGGAAAAATTTTTTCCAAAGTTTTTAAATCATATATTGGATATGATGAAAAAGAGTGTATTGTTTTTCAGTTAAAAGATTCAAATTCGGGATATGTTCAATATCACGATCAAGACTGTTGTGAAGATGTATCTATTGAAGATATATGTGGAGATTTGTCAGATCTTGAAAACACTGAAATTCTCAGTGCTTATTGTGATTATAAACACAAGTGTAGTGAGGATGATAGTGATGATGGTTATGAACCTAATGGTCAAAGTCAAACGTGGTATTTTTACAATATCAGAACCATAAAAGGATCTGTTACTATTCGATGGTATGGAACAAGCAATGGATATTATTCGGAAACGGCAAATTTATATGTTTGTAAAGAAATTTAATTCCATTCATTTTCTTCTTGACAAAAAAGAAAAAAGACTGGTATTAACTCCAGTTATTTCAAGAAATATTTTTTTAGTGTGTTAGCATAGTTGGTTTAATGCATCGGCCTGTCACGTCGAGGATCATGAGTTCAAATCTCATACACACTGCTATTATTTTCTTCTTGACATTTGAAAAAAGGTATGTTATACTTAAAGCATAAACGGTTGAAGAAGGAAAAGCATAAACATGGATAGCATTGATTATGGATGTTATTATTTTCCTGTAAAGGAATTTTCTGCTATTTGTCCTATTTGTTCAAAGGTACATGTTTTTGCTTATCAAAAACAGATGGATTTTAAAGAAAAAGGAGATCGCTATGTAATTGAAAGGAATTTTCTGCTATTTGTCCTATTTGTTCAAAGGTACATGTTTTTGCTTATCAAAAACAGATGGATTTTAAAGAAAAAGGAGATCGCTATGTAATTGTCGGAAACAAAACTGGAATTTGTCCTCATTTTTTTAACATGGAAATTGAACATGCTAAGAATGGCATAGTAGTTAATTTCCATGTGAAGCACGAATCTTCCGTAGAATTTTGTTCTTGACATTTGAAAAAAAGTATGGTATGATTGAACCATGAAAAGTTAAAAATAGGATTCAGGAATAAACTTGCAGATATAAGACTTGAATTGTTTTGTAGATTTTAAATTCAAATCTTGAAGTGTATAGAACATCTCTTGTCAAAAGATCGGTTAATGATAAAAACGATGGGAGTACGGGGCACACTATATGCCAGGTTTCTTCTCAATTAAAAGTCAATAATACCAATTTTGTGGTAAGGGGCACTTTTTAGATATTGAGGAGAAATCGCTAATAAATACAAGTTTATTCTTGAATCCTATTTTTAACTTATTGGGGAATTAATTTAATTGGGAAAATATAAGATTTGCAATCTTATTTTAAGGGTTCGATTCCCTTATTCTCCACTTTAATTGTTATTAATTGTTTAACTTGTTTAAATGATAGGGATGTTCTAAATGGGAAAGAAGAAGATTAAGCGCATAACTGATGCTTTTGATGAATCCATTGGATTCGATGAAGATTCTTATCTTGAAGATTCTAACAAAAAAGAAGCAAGTGATGATTATGTGGAAAGAAGTATTGTCCGCTTTAAAAGAAAAGAAATAAGAAGGCGAAAGAGAAACCCTCTTAAAGAAGAAATGGCTGATATTATTAACCTATCAAAAGAAGAAGATTGAAAATAAATGTTTGAATTTTATAAAGATGTTCTTGATGATTTAAACAATAATTATGATTCTTATTCTTCTGAAGAAAAAGAAGAAATTCTTGGAATTCTTGATATTCTTAAAGAGGAAATGTAGAAGAATGTTAAATGATCTTCAAAAAAAGGTTATATCTCAATTATGGGAAAATATTTATTCTCAATTCAATGTTATTATAAATAAAGAATTTGAAAAAACAATTGATGAAAATTGTTTTTATGATGAAGAATTTGAGTCTTATCTAGGACTTCTCAGAGAACAAACAATTCGTTTTTTGAATACAACATTCTGAACAACATTTCCAATGCTTTTTCTTCTTGACATTTGAAAAAAAGCGTGATATGCTTAGTTTATGGATAGAGAAAGGGGAACAATTCTCGTTTTTAATGAGGGATATATGGATTAATTACCCATATTGAAATTAGTCAAAATTAAACTGTGATACCACGTTCCGCAATTTCATTAATTGCTTGATGGTTGAAATTTAATTTTGAAATATAAACTAATTGTTAATTGTTCCCTTTTCTCTATCCTTTTTAACATTGTGATTTTCTTGATAAAAATAAAGCTTGACATTTGAAAAAAAGTATGGTATGATTGAACTATGAAAAGTTAATATTAGGAAGAGATTTATATTAAAAAGCCAAGAAAAGATACGTTATATCATGTATCATCTCAGTATATGAATAATGTTATTCTTCGTTAGAACACAATATAACGGAAATACTAGTCGTCTTGTATTGTGATGGTATGAAATATTCTTAAGAAAAGCGAAGTTCTTTGAGCTGAGAGAGAAAGAAACCTTTATCTTTAATATTCATACTTGATATAAATCTCTTCCTAATATTAACTTTCTTATTGAAAAAGGAAGGAAATAAAAATGGTTATTCATCGTATTAATGGGAATTTGGTTCTCATTGCAAAGAATGGAAAAGAAGCAGAATATTCTTATAATACCATTCAAAGTATGATATTTGATGGTATAACAGATGGATTTTGTACTAATTGTGGTTCTATTGTAGACTCAGTAGAGACTGATGCAAGAAATTATTTCTGCGAAGATTGTCAAACAAGCAATGTTCAATCAGTCATTGAATTGTTAATGGTATCTTTTTGATATAGTATAAATATAAATGCCTGCTACGCTTCCATAATTTAAATTGGAAGCGTTGAAATAAAGTTAAGATATTTTTTTACCTAAACCCTAAAACAAATCAATTGTAGGGCATTTTAGGACTTCGTATCTTAACTTTATTTTGTGCCCTTATATCTCAATTGGAAAGAGTATCAGACTTCTAATCTGACAATCCAGGTTCGATTCCTGGTAAGGGTACTATTTTTAGTTATTATCATTTGGAATGAATAAAATGCTAACTCAATGTACTTTTAATCCTCGCAAAGAATCATTTTTTTTGAAAGACATATTTTCAAAAAAAATTGATGATAACGAAGATTATGAAATTTTTATTGAAAGATGTAAACAAGAAAACTGTAATTTGGATGAAATATTTATTATTGTAAATAGTGAGCATTGTGCTAAATTTTCACCATGTTCTCCAATAGTAACATATAAATTTGTATCTATTTGTATTGAAAAAGAAAGAGAAGATAATTTAGCTATAATAAGAATTTCTCTTCCTTTGCAGAAAGGACAATATTTTACTCTTCATGTTTCAAAAGAAATATTTGATAGTATTAAAATTTCTGAGGAAATCAGTTCTCCTCTTGAAAGTCATCTTATCATTTGGAATAAAAATAAAAATGATCCTTACATTTCTTGATACAGAAACAACTGGATTAGTGCTAAAAGACAATGAAATCATTCAATTGGCAATGATTCGTTATGTTCTTTCAAATGAACAAAATGCAAAGCTTTATCAATTAGATAAATTTGAAGTAAAATTCATTCCATCTCATATTGAAACAGCCTCACCGAAAGCTCTTGAAATGAATCATTATTCGAAAGAAGAATGGGAGAAAACAGCTAAATCATTTGAATCCGTATCTCATATAATTAAGGATATGATTGAAGAATCAGATATTCTTGTAGGTCAAAACCTGATATTTGATTTGGAATTTATTGATAAATTATTTAAATCAAATAATTTAAATATAAATTTTCCGTATTTCTTTGATACAAAAGAAATGGCAAAGGATAGCGGAGAATCAAATACAAAACTAGATTTTCTTTGTGAAAAGTATAATATTCAATTCAAAGGTGAAGCACATTGTGCTTCATCTGATTGCGAAAGAACAAAGAAATTATTTGAGATACTATCTGATAAGATAGATCCAGTATTGTTTTCTTTTTAAAAAAGAGGGGTTTTTATTATGAGAAGAAGTTATGAAGAAATAAGAGATGAAAATGAACTTCTTATTGAAGAAAAAATTCGAAATAGAGAACAAATTTTTATTTTGGAAAAAAGAATGGAAGAAATTTCAAATAAAATCTGGGGGTATAAAGAAAGAAATCATCGCATTGAAAATCTTTTAGATTATAATTGCGATGAAATAAATTCAAAACTTTTTCCTTGACTTTGTGCTTAAAGCGTGCTATGCTTAGAGCATGAACGATTGAGAAAACATAAAAAAAAGGTCTATAAAATGAAAAAGAATTTTGATTCCTACCTTTGCAAGAAGTTGTATGATGATTCTTTCAATAAAATCAAGAAATTGAGCTTTGATCTTTTCACTGCTAAGCGTGAGTCAGATAGACTTCTTTTTCTTCTGAAGAAAAATGATGTAACCAAAGATAAGAATTTTGATTCCTATCTTTGCAATAAACTTTTCAATGATTCTTTGGATTGTATTCGTAAAATCAAGAGTTTCTCTGATAGAGAACTAACGAATTGTAACCTGCTTTCTACTCTTTTGAAAAAGAATTACAATTTGAATTGACAATAGGACAAAGAAATGGAAATGATTGATTCACCGCAATTCGTAATTACCTATGCAAAAGAAATGAATAAATTGTTTATTATTCATTTCCGTGTGGATAATTATAGTGATTCTTTGGTAAAAGTTTCTATTCCTATTGACGAAGATATCTCAAGTCTTTTTATTCATTTTGTTTTTCCTTCTCCAAATGAAGAAGATCCAAATGAAAAGACAATGCAAGTATTTGATTTATCTGATAAAATCAATGGGATCTCTTTTGAGGTAAGAGATAAAAACAATCTTAATTCTCTCAGATGGGAAATGAGAAATCAATTTATCTTTGGACATAAAGAAACAGTATTGATTATTCATTCGCCGAATGAATATGATAGAAGTTATTCTTTTGATCCTGATAATTGTTTTAATTAAATTCACCACCAAAGGAAAAAGAAATGGAAAATTTTATACAAGAAAATGATGAATCCATGTCGAAAGTTTTGAAAATTGATCTTACACGAGAGGAAAAAGATCAATCTCTAGGATTGCTCACTAGAGTAAAATCTTATAAAACACAAATGTTCCTCTTTGATAATGAAATAATTGCTATGAAAGAAAAAATTCGTGTTCTTAGCGATAAAAGAGACAAATGCGAAGAAGTTATTGATGTTTTGACAGATCAAATTCTAAAAGCTATCATGCCAGAATAATTAAAAAGATAAAGAAGGAAAATAACAAATGCAAGTTTCTTCGATGAAAATGACTATTCGAGTAAATAGTGAAATTGAAATTAATGTTATAGCTAATGCAAGGGACAATTCAATAGAATTGTGTGAAGTTGTTCGTGGTGATCTTGGTTCTCCAGATATCAGTTGGTTAAATGCTGATATTGGAATTACAATTTATGATCTATTGAATAATATCAAAGAACATATGAAACTCAATTTCGATGTTTCAATTGAAAAAATCATATTGCCAATTGGTTTTTTTATTGTTAATGTTGTACCTCGAATGGATCATGAATAATATATATTAAATCCATCATAACACAACGAAAAAAAAAGATAAAAAAAGAAGAGAAATAATAAATGCAACAAATTTCTTCAATAAAAATGACTATTCGAGTAAATAGTGAAATTAAAATTAATGTTATAGTTAATACAAGGGACAACACAATAGAATTGTGTGAAGTTGTTCATGGTGATCTTGCTTCTCCAGATATCAATTGGTTAAACAATGTTAATCTTACTGGATTTACAATTTATGATCTATTGAATAATATCAAAGAACATATGAAACTCAATTTCGATGTTTCAATTGAAACAATCACATTGCCAATTGATTTTTTTCTTATTAATGTTATACCTCGAATGGATTATGAATATATATCAATAAATCCATCATAACACAACAAAAAAAAAGATAAAAGAAGGAAAATAACAAATGCAAGTTTTTTCGATGAAAACGACTATTCAGATGACTAATGGAATATCCATTTGTATTAAAGCTAATGTAAATGATGGATCAATAGAGTTGTGTGAAATTTTTCGCGGTGATTATCCAGATATAGATCGGATAAATAATGCTGATATTCCTGAAATTTCAGTTAATGATATGCTGGAAAATATAATAGAGCATATGGAAAATACTTTCAATATATCATTTAATACAATCACATTGCCAATTAATTTTTTCCTTTCTCTTGACTATAAAAAAATATAATGCATAGTGCTTTTTCTCTTGACTTCATGTTTTAAGTGTGCTATGCTTAGAGCATGAACGATTGAGAAAACATAAAAAAGAAAGGTTTATAAAATGAAAGATTCTATTATTAAGCTTACAATAAAATTGGAGATTTTGGAAGCAAGAAATTCCAGAATTGAAGAAGAAATTTCACGTCTTACTACTGAAATTACAGATAATGAATATGAAATTGATCAATTAATGAGCGAAATAGAAGAAGAAGAAGAAAAAGAAGAAGAAAAATCTTGTATTTGTTATTTGAGAAGTTAATATTAGCAAGAGGTTTTTACTAAAAAACAAAGAGTAGAAAATATAATCAAATTGTTTATTGATATATTTTATTAAAGATTTATACAATTTTATAACTTTCAATATATTTTGATAAATCTCTCTTTGTTATAATATGTTTTAACAGCCGGAAGTTTTAAAATATAATGGTATAAATAATTTACCTAAAAGACAAAACAATTTCTTTTCTTTGAAAGAGGAAATTTATCATTCTCTTTTCAAGTGACGTTTAAACAATATTAGTCTCTTGTTAAAAGGTTCAAATCTTAAAGATTTGATCGAGCTGTCTTTTTAACTGAACTTGTTTATACTTAGTAAAAACCTCTTGTTAATATTAATTTTTCGTTGAAAAGAAACAAATCAATAATATTGTTATTTGTTCTTTGAAAAGTTAAAAATAGAATTCAAGGATAATCCTTGCAGATATAAGATTTACATTTTTATTCCTTATTATTCTGATATAGAATTAAAAAAATTGTTTTCTGAAGTTGATACTTTTTCAAATCTTATATGAGTGTGAAAAAAGATGAAAATCGTTAATAAATACATGTGATTATCCTTGAATTCTATTTTTAACTTGAAAAAAACAATTATAATCCAAAGGAAAAAGAAAAATATAAAATGTTAAAAATTGAAGGGAAATATACAAATGCAGATGTTATGTTAGAAGATTATTCAGATCTTGAAGAAGAAACTTCAAAACAAATATCAACATTTATAAATCATCCTGTTTTTAAGGATAGCAAGATTTCAATCATGCCTGATTGTCATTCAGGAAGTGGATCTTGTATTGGGTTTACTTCAATAATTAACATACTCAAACCAATTATAATCCCGAATATTGTGGGGGTTGACATTGGTTGCGGTGTATCTTCTTATTTAATTAATGATAAGAAAGAAATAGATTTTGAGCGTTTTCATAATTTTCTTATTGAAAACGTTCCTTCAGGATTCAATAAACATTCTAATCCTAAAGAAGTATTAGATTTTTATCTTGATTCTGATATCAAAAAGATTTCTTGTCGTACCGAACAAAACATTGAAAATGTTTTGTGCTCTTTGGGGACACTTGGAGGTGGAAATCATTTTATTGAAATAGATAAAGATGATCAAGATAGATTGTGGCTTACAATCCATACCGGATCAAGAAACTTTGGACTTAGAATTGCTAATTTCCATCAAGCAATTGCCAAAGAAATTAAAAATTATCCTTGTGTTTCAAATCTTGAGTATTTAACAGGAAAAGAAGCACAAGCATACTTCGATGATATGATCATTGCTCAAGCATATGCTAAACTTAATAGAGCACTGATTGCAGAAAAGATTTTAATTGATTTCTTTAATCAAAAAGGAATTAGAACTAAAATAGAATCTATCCACAATTATATCGAATTCCAAAAAGATATAGCAATTATCAGGAAAGGTGCCATATCTGCTTATAAAGGACAAAACTTAATAATCCCATTGAATATGAGAGATGGGATTATTATTGGAAAAGGAAAAGAAAATATAGAATGGAATTATTCAGCTCCTCATGGAGCAGGAAGAATCCTCGCAAGATCCAAAGCCAAAAAAACATTGTCTTTGGATACCTTTAAAAAGACAATGGAAAATGTATGGTCAAAGTGTATATCAAAAGATACACTCGATGAAAGCCCTATGGCATATAAAGATTCTCAAAGAATAATTGATTCTATCAAAGATACTGTAGATATCGAATTCATTATGAAACCAGTCTTTAACTTCAAAGCACAATAAAAAAGGAAATATAAATCATTCACTTTTTCCTTGATATTGCACTCGAATTGTGCTATGCTTAGAGCATGAACGATTAAAGAAGAACATGAAAAAAGGTACATAAAATAAAATGAATAATAATACTGAAATAAAGTATATTGATCTCAAAATTCAATTTAAAGACAAACAAACGGTTATCGTTTCCGTAAACGAACAATCAATTGAAGTAAAACAAGAATTTGAGTTTATGTATGTTTCCTATTGTTCAAAGGATACTTCGATCAATCTCGTACCTTTTCAAACAATCCGGTTTACCCTTTTCAGTGAAAAGGAATTGAATCAATTTACTTTTAGTATGTTGCCCTTCTTGAGATTCCATTTCCAGAATGGAGTATTCAATATAATTCGTAATGATCTAGATGATCTTTGATGATCTTTTCTCTTGACATTGCCTTCAAATCATGTTATGCTTGGAGCATGAACGATTGATTGAAGAGAGAAAAAAAGAAGAATTAAATTTCAAGAACTTTATTGCTTCTCTTATTAAAAATTGAAGGAGATATAAAAATGTACGCTGAAAATAAATCTGTAGAGTTTAAAGAATTGATAGGAAAAACTTTTTCCAAGGTTTTTAAAAATAAATATTTTATAAACTCCATTGTTTTTCAGTTAAAAGATTCAAATTCTGGATATATTCTTTATCACGATCAAGATTGTTGTGAAGATGTATCTATTGAAGATATATGTGGAGATCTTTCGGACCTTGAAAACACTGAGATTCTCGATGCTTACTGCACTGAAAATTTTGGTAATGACGATATAAGTGAAACGTGGGCTTTTTATAATATCAGAACCATAAAAGGATCTGTTACTATTCGATGGTATGGAACAAGCAATGGGTGTTATTCTGAAAAGGCAGATTTATACGCTTGCAGGGAAATTTAATTCCATTCGTTTTTTCCTTGACATTGCCTTCAAATCATGCTATGCTTAGAGCATAAACATGAACGGATTGAAAAAAACATGAAAATTTTTCTTGATGATATAAGAAACCCACCTGATTCTTCTTGGACAATTGCAAGATCCGTTAAAGAAGCAATTGATTTAATGGATAATAACAATATATCTGAGATTTCTTTTGATCATGATCTTGGAATGAATGAAAAAACAGGATATGATCTTGCGAAGGAAATTGAATATCGTGCTTTTTATGGAAAAATTCTACGGTTTAAGTGGAATGTTCATTCAATGAATCCCGTGGGTAAAAAAGCCATTGAGAAAGCAATGGAATCAGCAGAGCATTTCTGGAAAAATGTTACTTTTTTAGTTGACTTTTTTACTGAAAATAATCCTTGACAAACCAAAAAAATCGTGTTATGCTTTGAGCATGAACGATTGAGAAAACAAAAAAAAGATATATAAAATGGATACCAAGAAGAATGCTAAAGTGTTTTTTAAATTTGACGATGAAAGACCAAATTTCTATCAGGATGGAATGGAAATTGAAAGGTATGTAGACAAATGTCCGGTATGTGAAAAGAGAATTGTTCTTCTTCTCAGAGCAAAAAGATTTCTTGATATAAATGGAAATGAAAACAATGTTTTCAATGTCATAGGACATGAAGGCAATAGGTTTTGTAACCATTTCAAGAGCATTGTGATAAATAAAGAAAGAAACGGATTCGAATCAAAGTTTATATAGAGACAAAAGAAATTTTCGTTTCCATGTCCAATAATGACAAACCAACTAAATAATCATGTTATGTTATGCTTAGAGCATGAACGATTGAGAAAACATAAAAAAAGGAATATAAAATGGATACCAAGAAGAATGCTAGAGTGCTTTTTAAATTTGACGATGAAATACCAAATCACTATCATGATGAAATAGAGATTGAAAGGTATGTAGCCAAATGTCCGGTATGTGAAAAGAAAATTGTTCTTCTTCTCAGAGTAAAAAGATTTCTTGATTTAAATGGAAATATGAATCATGTTTTCAATGTCATGGGGCATGAAGGCGACAAAACTTGTAATCATTTCAAGGGCATTGTGATAGATAAAGAAAAAAATGAATTCAATTCAAGGTTTATAGAGACAAAAGAAATTTTCGTTTCCATGTCCAATAATGACAAACCAACCAAATAATCATATCATGCTTAGAGCATGAAGAAGGAAAAAGAAACAACTAATGTGATCGATTAGTTAAATCATATCATGCTTTAAAGCATGATTATGATATGATGGAAGAAGAGAAAAAAGAAACAACTAATGTGATCTATCAGTTATTATATCGAATGTAGTTTAAGGGTAAAAACACTTGATCTAGATCGATAAGGTCAAGAGATGATAGATCCTAAGTCTATCCATTCGATATATTCTTTTTTCTTGACTTTATGCTCAAAGCGTGTTATGCTTAGAGCATGAACGATTAAAAGAAAGAAAATAAAATGAAAACGGGAATATTTCAAATTAAATTTAGAATAGAATATAAAGAAAATAACAAAGCTGTCATTTTCATAAATGATGAAAAAACAGAAATAAACAATGTTTCTGCCCTTGTCTTTTGTGACGGAGATACGTTTATTACTCTTGTAGAAACACAAAAAATATATATCGATCTTGATAATAAAGATCAATTAAATCAATTTCAATTCTCAGCCATGCTTGATACTCTTCAATCTATTATGCTTTTTATTAAAAGGTATAGAAAATAAAATGAATAACAATAATAGTCCTATCTATCTTTCAATAGAATATAAAGATAGACAAACAATTATCGTTTCTGTAAATTGTGAATCAATTGAAATTAAACAAAAATTTGATTTTATGCACGTTTGTTATCATTCAAAGGATACTTCAATCAATCTTGTACCTTTTCAAATAATTCTTTTTACCCTTTTTACTAAAAAGGAATTGAATCAATTCACTTTTTCTATATTGCCCTTGGATTTCTCTTCTTATCACGGAGTATTCAATATATTTCGTAATGACCTCGATGATCTTTGATGATTTTTTTCTTGACTTTATGCTCAAATTATGATATGCTTTAAGCATGAACGATTGAAAAAGAAAGAAAAAGAAAATGGAAAATTATACAGTATGCTTTGGTTGGGATACAGAATGTCCTATATGCGGTAAAATAATCGAATTCCATGAAGTTGAAACAAATGATGGTCAAAGTGTCCCCCGAAAAATATCCGTTTGTGAACACTTTGAAACCGCTTCTTTAGATAGAAAAAAGGGAGAATTCTCTTTTAAAATAATTTTAAAAATCAATAAAAAAGGTTATTTTAAAACAATAACAATATAAGAGAAAGAAATATAATGGGAATTCATCTTAAAATAGAATATAAAGAAAATAATAAAAATAATAAAGCCATCATTTCTATAGACTCAGTAGATAGAGATAATAATGAGGTAGATAGTGGAAAAATAGAAATAGATAATATTGCTTCCTTATCTTTTTTTAACGGAGGTATGTTCATTCCCTTTGCAAAAAACCAAGCAATATATTGTTACCTTGAAAATCAAATTGAATTAAATCAATTTGAATTCTGGACTGATTATAGTGGTATCTCCTATTGTTCATATCTTTCTATACACAAGAATTAAGATATATATAAACAATATAAACAATATGGATGAAAAAGGATATATAAAATGGAAAGAACATGCTTAGCTTGGGTAGCAGAATGTCCTATATGTCACGAAATAACCGAATTCCATGAAGAAGATCATGGACGGAGCCGTCCACTTAAAATTGATGCTTGTAAACATTTCGAAAACTTTTCTACTTCATGTTCAGAACATAAAATAGGAACATTCTCTTTTAAAATCATTCTGAACATAAATAATGTAAAACCTGTTATTGTAAAAAACCCTTTGTTCAAAACAAAGGATGATTGAAGAATATGAAAGAAATTAAAAAGAATCCTTTGATTGTAGATATCATTCTAATGCTCTTTGCATGTTTCTTGTTTTGGATTATATTGTCTCTTGTATTTCTCCTATGAAAGAAAAGAAAATGTTCAATTCAATCGAAACATTGTTCCTTCTCATTATTGCTCTATTCTCTTCAATTATGACAATCATTCACTATATTAATGATTATCTAATCGAAGAAAAGAATAAAAAAGAAATAAATAGACCTTCTCCCTTCAGATACAAATATATCTACAATAATCACTTTTTTGCTCTTTTGTCAAAAAAAGAACTTGACTCTTGATTCAATCTGTGCTATGATGAATATATGAAAGGAAGAAAAGAAATAAGATCACAAATAAATAAAATGAAAGGTATTGAAGTTTTTCAATGTATCCTTGAAGTTTTTGGAGTTATATGGTTCCTTAGTAAATTGTTTCACTTTTAATAATTAAATAAAAGGAAAATAATAACAATGTTTAAAAATATCGAAATGTTTGATCTTAATCTTGTTACTTGCCCTGTTTGTGGATTAATAAATAGAGTTTGTATCGTTAAAGATCATCAAGACGAGGATGTAAATAAACTCTATATCAATACAGTCTATTCTTCTTTTTGTCAACATTTGACGGGTATTCGTAAAGATAAAGATCTTCCTATATCCGAATCTATTGTACTCGATTTCTCAATGAAAGTCTCTACCCCTTTTTCTGACAATAATCTTAGGCGTCCTTTGTGATACTCTCCATGTTAATAGTACTATTCTTTATAATAATGACATGTCTCTTCTTTTTGATGGAAAAAAAGCCTTGACTCTTGATCCAATCCGTGCTATGATGAATATATGAAAGGTTAGGAAAAAAAAGGAATTCTTTCCCACGTCAATAGTATTCTTCTTCATAACAGTAGGTCTCTTCTTTTCCATCAATAGATATAAGAAAAGCCTTGACTCTTGATCCAATCCGTGCTATTATGATGAAAATATATAAAGAGTTAAAGAATAAAACAACACTTAAAAAGGAAAACACACCATGAGAAAGAATAAGAATACGAGCAATCTTGAATCTGTCAAATTGCTACTCAAACATGGCGCTGATGTTCATGTCTCTGATGATGAAAGCAATCTTGAAACCGTCAAATTGCTACTCAAACATGGCGCTTGTGTCTCTGATGATGAAAGCAATCTTGAAACCGTCAAATTTCTGGTCAAACATATTGCTTCTTGCTCTCCTTCAGAAAAAGCTTGACTCTTGATTCAACCTGTGCTATGATGAGTATATAATAGAGAGTTAGGGAACAACACCTGAAAAGGGAACATACCATGAAAAAGAATACGAAAGTCAATCTCTTCTTCAAAGAATTGAACATGACTATCTCCCAGATTGAAAAAAAAGAAAAAGATCTGGCAAACATACTTTTCCATATCTCTATCTCTAACGATGTATCCAAAAAAGATACCCTTTCCCTTCTGAAATCAAGAATCGAAAAAGAAATCGCCTTCTTGAACGATTATCTCTCTGTACTCGAAGAAAACCGTAGCACCGAAAATGCTAAACTCACGACTATTGCTCGTTAAGCAATTAAGTAAATCCCTCGCTCTTTTAAATTATGAATAAAATTGAAATGTTCCAAATGTTTCAATCAAATTGTACCATGATTTAACATGGTTACAAAAATAGAATCATTTTATGGCATAACTTCGGGTTTATAACAGAAAAAAATCGGATTTAATCCGATTTTACCACATTTGATTCTGTTTGTCAACTGTTTTTTTTAACAAAGAAACATAAGCAAAGTCAAAGTCTTGTAGCGCGTTAAAATAAACTAGCCTGACCAAGAGCTGACGCAATAGATTTCATTGGGCCTTGAGTGGAATGGTCTATTATAAGCAATGGAAACAAGATATGATTTTATGTTTTCTCTTTGAAAGGAAGGTGATTGGTTATAAAATACATTGAATAAGTCTATCAAATACAATGCTGTTTTCTTGACGATAAAATAGAATGAAGTATTGTTCTATACAACAATTAACAATTGTCATGACTTGTTAAACTTGTACGTAAGAATGATGATTGTATTTGATAGGCGCTTTATAACAGAATTATATCAGGTGCCTTTTAAACTTCCGTAAATGCAATTGAAGGCGATAAAACAATGAATTCAATTAGAGATGGTCCTGAACAATTTTTGTTATATTGAATATATCATCTTTGTATTAAAAACAATTAATTTAACGGTGATACAATGAATCATATACGAGATAAGCCGGTTTGAAAAGAAACAGTTAAAAACTTAATGCTTAAGATGATTGCGCTTTATATAAGAAAAAGTATACCAAAAAGTATGAATTGAATGTTATCATAGTGTTAACAATACTTACATGATATTCAATTCATACCTCTTTCTCTTCACTGGAAAGAAAGTATACCAAAAAATGTGAATTGAATAGTATCAAGGAGTTAACATACAAATAGATTTTAAAAAGCATGATTCTTTTCTCTTCACTAGAGAAAAGTGATACAATAAAATGTGAATTGAATAATATCAAGGAGTTAACATATAAATAGAATTAAGAAGCATGATGCTTTTTCTCTATCACCGGAAGAAAGGTAATAGAATTAGATTTCCAGTTGTTTTTTTCTTGACAATCGTTTCGAGGTATGGTATGCTTAGAGCATAAACAGTGAGGGAACAAAGCAATGAAAAAGACCTTTACACTTGAATCCGCAATGGAAAGAATCAATCAGCTTACCAACGAAAGAGATTGCCTTGCCAAAAAGGTTGACGAACAATGTGCTTATGTCGAGAAGCTTGAAGAAGATAAAGAGGAAGTATGCGAAGAGCTTCGAGAAAAGATATTGAATGATGATCCTGCGACATTGGAATTGATTGACTTTGCTTCCTGTGAAATCAGAGAAGCAAACGAAGAACTGGAAAGGATTGAAGAGCTCTTTGATAATATCAAAGAGGAATTAGATACCTTTGTAAATGATATCAATACGCTTATCAATAAGCGATTGAATGCGTAAATGATTGGCACGGTGATTGCATATACATCTTCAGTATGCAATCACCATGCCATGTCGATTTTTCTTGACAATCATTTCGAGGTATGGTATGCTTAGAGCATAAACAGTGAAGGAACAATGACAATAAAAAGCAATATGCAATAACTATGCCATGTCGATTTTTCTTGACAAGTGAAAAGCAATGTGGTATAATGAGACACCCCCCCGGTACTAGGTACACCTAGACGGTTGGCACGTATTTTGCAGAACTATACACACTTTTATTCTTCCGACAATTTTTTCTGAAATTTAAGACAAAATCAAATATTTTTTGAAAATTTTTTCTGAAAAAATTCTAAAATTAAGAATTTAACATAGAAGTTATCAACTTCAAATAATAATGTTTTTAATTCTATATCGGAATAACAAGAAATCAAATATTTAACAACATCAAAATAACCACGTTTTGCTGCATGTCTTAAAGGATAATCAATACTAGTATGAATATTGGCACCATTTTCAATCAGATATTTAATAATACCAAGATTACCATATAATATTGCATATCGTAGAATTAAATTATAATTATTTTCATTTTCTTCTTTAAGATATTTTTTAACATTTTGAAGATCGTTTTTTTTAATTGCAACATAAAGATTCATTATATAACCTTTCTAATATTAAGTATTTAATATAAAAACTATTGATTTCAGAAAACAATTCTTTTAATTCAAATTTTTTATAACAAGAAATCAAATATTTAACAATATTAAAATAACCATACTGAAACGCCCATTTTAATGGCCAATCACAACTGGCACGAATATTAGCGCCGTGCTCAACCAGATATTTAACAATATCAAAATAATTATTATATACTGCCAATCGTAAAGGTTCTTCATAATAAACATGAATATCAGCATCATTTTCAACCAAACATTTAACTTGTTGAAGATCATTATTATCAACTGCATCTATGAGATTCATTATATAACCTTTCTAAAATTAAGAATTTAACATAGAAACTATCAGTTTTAGAAAACAATTTTTTTAATTCTGATTCTTTATAACAAGAGATTAAATATTTAGCAATATCAAAATGTCCAAATTCTGCTGCCCATTTTAAAGCTTTATCATTTTCAGCATAAATATTAGCACCATGTTCAATCAGATATTTAGTAATATCAAAATATCCATTTTTTGTTGTCCAATGTAAAGGATAATCATCAAGAACGTGAATATTAGCGTTATGCTCAACCAGATATTTAACCATATCAAAATAATTATTACATGCTGCAAATCTTAAAGGAAGTTCATCTTGAACGTGAATATTAGCGCCATGTTCAATCAGATATTTAACAATATCAAGATGTCCAAGATATGCTGCACTTCTTAAAGCATAATCATTTTCACAATGAATATCAGCACCATTTTCAGCCAGACATTTAATTTGTTGAAGATCATTGTTATTAACTGCATCTATAAGATTCATTATATAACCTTTCTAAGATTAAGAATTTAACATAAAAAGAATCAAATTTAAAAATTAATTCTTTTAATTCTGATATTGAATATAAAGAAATTAAATATTTGATAATATCAAAATGATTGTAATATACTGCAAAATATAAAGGCTCATCATTATCGGTATGAATATTAGCACCATGCTCAACAAGATATTTTACAATATCAATATAACCATGTCGTGCTGAATGTCTTAAAGATATATCATTGTCAACATGAATATTAACACCATTTTCAACAAGACATTTAACTTGTTGAAGATCATTATTATAAACTGCATCAATGAGACTCATTGTATAATCTTTCTAAGATTAGAAATTTAACATAGAAACTATCAGTTTTAGAAAACAATTTTTTTAATTCCGTATCAGGATAATAAGAAAGTAAATATTTTACCATATCAAAATGATCATAATCTAATGCCATTCGTAAAGGATAATCATTCCAAATACGAATATTAGCGCCATGTTCAATCAAATATTTAACAACATCAAAATGTCCATATTCTACTGCCCATCTTAAAGGCCAATCATTAAGAGTATAAATATCAGCACCATGTTCAATAAGATATTTAACCATATCAAGATGTCCATGTTCTGCATTTGCATGAATATCAGCACCATGTTCAATAAGATATTTAACAATATCAAGATGACTATATTCTGCTGCAAGACATAAAGCACAATCACCTTGAGCATGAATATCAGCACCATTTTCAACAAGACATTTAACTTGTTGAAGATCATTATTATTAACTGCATCTATGAGATTCATTAAATAACCTTTCCAAAATTAAGTATTTAATATAAAAATTATCGATCTGCGAAAATATTTTTTTTAATTCTATATCAGAATAGAAAGAAATTAAGTATTTAGTAACATCAAAATGTTCATTATATACTGTATATCTTAAAGCGTAATCATTAATAACATGAATATCAGCACCAAGTTCAATAAAATATTTAACAACATCAAGACAACCACATTCTGCTGCTAATCGTAAAGGGCAATCAGTCCAAATATGAATATCAGCACCATGTTCAACCAGATATTTAACAATATCAAGATGTCCATTTAATGCTGCTAATCGTAAAGGAAGATCACTTAAAACATGAATGTCAGCATTATGTTCAATACAATATTTAACAACATCAAGACGACCATATTCTACTGTTCTTCTTAAAGCATAATCATTCCAAAAATGAATATCAGCACCATTTTCAATACATTCTTTAATTTGTTGAAAATCATTATTATCAACCACTTCATTGAGTTGCATTATATAATCTTTCCAAGATTAAGAATTTAGCATAGAAGTTATCAATATAAGGAAACAATTTTTTTAATTCTGATTTTTTATATAAAGGAATTAAATATTTAACAACATTAAAATGATCAAATCCTGCTGCCCATTGTAAAGGATAATCGTTTTGAGCATGAATATTAGCGCCAAGATCAACCAGATATTTAACAACATCAAGATGTCCATTTTTTGCTGCCCATCGTAAAGCACAATCATCAGCAGCATAAATATTAGCACCAAGTTCAACCAGATATTTAACAATATTAAGCCATCCAAATTCCGCTGCATATCTTAAAGTAATATCATTTTGAATATGAATATCAGCACCAAGTTCAACCAGATATTTAACAATATTCAAATAACCATACATTGCTGTATATTTTAAAGCATATTCATCTTGAGCATGAATATCAGCACCAAGGTCAACCAAATATTTAACAATTTCAAAATGGCCTTTTGGTGCTGCATATCTTAAAGCACTATTGTCAAGAGCATGAATATCAGCACCAAGATCAACCAGATATTTAACAATATCAAGATGTCCATTTTCTGCTGCGTATCTTAAAGGAAGATTATCTTGAACATGGATATCAGCACCAAGTTCAACAAGATATTTAACAATATCAAGATGACCATACATTGCTGTATATTTTAAAGCATATTCATCTTGAGCATGGATATCAGCACCATGTTCAATACATTCTTTAACTTGCTGGAAATTGTTATTTATAATTGCTTCATTGAGATTCATTAAATATCCTTTCTAAGATTAAGAATTTGATATAGAAATTATCAATTTCAGAAAACAATTCTTTTAATTCTGATATTGGATATAAAGGAATTAAATATTTAACAACATCAAAATAATTTTTATTAACAGCTATGCTCATTATATAATGATCAATAGCAAGAATATCAGCACCATTTTCAATACAATATTTAACAACATCAAAATGTCCATTTTTTGCTGATCCTCGTAAAGCATTATCATAAGCGGCATGAATATCAGCACCATTTTCAATACAATATTTAACAATTTCAAAATGACCATTTAATGCTGCTAATCGTAAAGCAAGATCATTATAAATATGAATATCATCACCTTGTTCAACAAAATGTTGAACTTGTTGAATATCATTATTATCAACTGCATCAATGAGATTCATTATATAACCTTTCTAAGATCAAGCATTTAACATAAAAAGAATTAAGTTTAAAAATTAATTCTTTTTATTCTGTATCAGAATATAAAGTAATAAAATATTTGACAATATCAAAATGACCAAATTCTGTTATCCAATTTATGGTATTATCATTAATAGCATGAATATCAGCACCATATTTAATAAGATATTTAACAATATTAATATAACCATTTAGTGCTGCATATCGTAAAGCATAATTGTTATCAATATGAATATCAGCGCCATATTTAATGTATTCTTTAACTTGCTGAAAATTATTATTTTCAACTGCTTCAATGAGATTCATTATATAACCTTTCTAAGATTAAGCATTTGATATAAAATTTATTTATTGAAGATTGTTTAGATTATGATTTATCATTATTTTCTTCTTTTGAGAATTCATAAATATAATCTAAAGAAGCTTTCCAAGTGACTTGTGAATTGTTTCGCAAACTTGTTTCATAATCTGACAAATGGGTTGCTCGTGGATCTTGAAGGCATAAAAGATTAATAGATATTTCTGCGTATAAATTTGGTATTTGTTTTAAAAGAAGATCGAGTACTTCTTTTTTTGTAGAACCATAGGTCATAAGACTTGTATACATTTATTTTTTCCTTATTAATAATGATTTATAAAGTGGTATTTTAAAATTTTCTTTTGTTAAAATATCAAAGAAATATAAATATTTTATTCTGTTTATTGTACCTTTGTCAATATGAAGAAAAATAACATACCTAGGTTTTGATATCAAAAGCGATGATGTATTTTTTATATTTGAAGCAAAAACACCAGCAAGACCAAGACCAATAGATTGTTTAAAGCTAATCATTATTAAATCATTTTTTTTCATAAAATCTTTCCAAGATTAAAAATTTAACATAAAAACTATTTCTTTGAGAAATTAATTTTTTTAATTCCATCTCAGAATAATAAGAAAATAATGTTTTTAATTCCGTATCAGAATAATAAGAAATTAAATATTTAACAATATCAAAATGATCATAATCTAATGCAATTCGTAAAGGATAATCATTCCAAATACGAATATCAGCACCATGCTCAACAAGATATTTAATTTGTTGAAAATTATTATTTCTTACTGCATCAATAAGATCCATTATATAACCTTTCCAAGATTAAAAAATTAATATAGAGTCCTTTATATTGAAGGAGTAATTTTATTAATTCTGTTTTTGTGAATAAAGAAATTAAATATTTAAAATTATCTAATCTATCATTTTCTACTGCATACTCTATAGCATAATCATTAGAAGCGTGAATATTAACACCATGTTCAACCAAATATTTGAGAATTTCAAGATTTTTTTGACCTGCCGCACTTGTTATAATATCATCACAATCTCGATGGATGTTAATTCCTTGTTCAACCAGATATTTAACAACATCAAAATGACTTCCTTCTACTGCCCACCGTAAAGCAATATCATCATGTGCATGGATATCAGCATTATGCTCAGCTAAATATTTAACAATATCCAAATATCCATTATCTGATGCAATTATTAAAGCTTCATCTTTTTGATTAAAAAAATCTTTACGATTCAAAAAATTACCAACAATGTATCTATCAACAATGCGTTTAACTTGTTGAAGATCGTTATTTCTAACTGCTTCATTGAGGCTTATCATATAACCTTTCCAAGATTAAGTATTTAATATAAAAAAAATTGAATTGAGAAAAATATTTTCTCAATTCTTCTTTATTATATAAAGAAATTAAATATTTGATAACATCAAAATGTTCAAAATATGTTGCCCATTTTAAAGTATAATTATCAAGAGCATAAATATCAGCACCATGCTCAACAAGATATTTAACAATATTCAAATAACCATACATTGCTGCATATTTTAAAGCATACTCATCATGAGCATGAATATCAGCACCATTTTCAATGCATTCTTTAACTTGTTGAAGGTCGTTTATACTAATTGCATCAATAAGAGTCATTATATAACCTTTCTAAGATTAGAAATTTAACATAAAAACTATCAATTCGAGAAAAAAAATTTTTTAATTCTGATTTTTTATATAAAGGAATTAAATATTTAACAACATCAAGATGTCCATGTTTTGCTATCCATCGTAAAAGATAATCATTATCTATATGAATATCAGCACCATGTTCAATGAGATATTTGACAACATCGAAATAACCTTTTTGTGCTGTCCATATTAAAGTCCAATTATCAAAAGCATGAATATCAGCACCATGTTCAACTAAATATTTTACAATATCAAGACGACCAAATTCTGCTGCATATCTTAAAGGCCAATCATTATTGGTATGAATATCAGCACCAAGATCAATAAGATATTTAATAATATAAAAATAACCATGTTCTGCTGCATGTCTTAAAGACCAATCATCATCAGCATGAATATCTGCACCAAGTTCAACAAGTTCTTTAACTTTCTGGAGATTGTTATTTTCAACTGCATCAAAAAGATTGAGATTATCATTTCTAATTTTATCATTGAGATCCATTATATAACCTTTCCAAGATTAAGGATTTAACATAAAAATTATTGAATTGAGAAAATATTTTTTTTAATTCTATATTAGAATAACAAGAAATTAAATATTTAGCAATATCAAAATGTTCGAAATATGCTGCCCAGCTTAAAGCATAATCATTAGCAGCATGAATATCAGTATTATTTTCAATGGATCTTTTAACTTGTTGAAGGTCGTTATTCCTTACTGCTTCAAAGAGATTTGTATACATTTATCTTTTTCTATTACGATTAACTTTTCTTTTTCAGGTTTAAAATAAGGGGATTCTGCATGATCAGAATCAGTTATCCACAATCTAGGTACTTTTGAAAATGTTGGTTGTGGAGCTTCTAAATCTGTTAAAATTATATGAGCGTCAAATTCTCTATGTTCATTAACATAAACTGTTGGTGCATCAAAATTTGTACCACCTGACCTTGTTCTTTTTAATTCGAACTTATCATTCTTTTTCCACACAGAAATATTCTCTTCATCTACTGTATAGTCAAATGGAATAAGAGTAAATGACGCTATTTGAACAAGTTTTGATAATTCTGCTGCAAACAATGACAACATTTCATCATCTACAGATCCAGATTCATCAAATGAAACAGCAATATTCGCCATTCTTGTTCTTTTCTTTCCAGCATGAATATACGGAAATCTTTTATTTATTGATTTAATAGAAGAAATTTTATCTGCTTTTCTATTACATTTAACAAAATATCTTAATAAAGATCTCCAGTTAATTTTGTTAGAAATTTGTTTAATTATTTCTTCACTGACTTCTTTGGGTATTGTCCCCCATCTATAATTAGAATCTTGCACAGCTTTTCTAATAATTTGAAGTCTTCTGTTCTCAAGAATTTCTTTTTCTTCTTGAGTCAAATCACCCCAATCATGATCTCCAACCTGATTACAACAAGTTCCACATCCAATACAGGCAGGTGCTTTATCATCTCCAGAAGAACCCTGAGAGTCTTTGCCTTCACTGCCTTCACTACCTTCACTACCTTCACTACCTTCACTACCTTCACTACCTTCACTACCTTCACTACCTTCACTACCTTCACTACCTTTACCATTTTGATTATTTTCGCCATTCTCACCACTTTGATCATTCTGACCATTCTTGTCTGCATTTTTTAACAATTTTGAAAAAATGCAAACTGGATCAGGTAGGAGAGAAAAATATTGATCTGATGTTAAATTTTTAGGGAGATCAATATATTGATTTTTTCCAGGAATGCAACTATATCCAATTTTTTCTTTTCCATTAGCATCTGGGATTTTTATTGTTTCTGGAAAATTTTTCAAATGTGTATTTATTGATAAGTCAAATGCTATATTTCTTTTATGATGTAAAGCAATAAAATTATTACGTGTTTTTTCATGTACTATTTCTTTAGTAACATGTCCAAGAGAAATATGAAGAAATTCATGAGAAAGGACTGCTCTAACTTCTTCTTGAGTTAATAATTCTAGAAAAAGCGGATTGTATGCAAGAACAAAGTTCATTGTTCTCTTATCAATTCTCACTCCAGCAGTGGGGATTGTATAATCAATTCTTTTGTTAATTCTTAAAGATAGACATCTAAAGAATTCTTCATCTTTTAAAGCAGAAGCAATATGATCATCAAGAATAAAATTTGATTCTTTTTTAATATTTTTCATTTTTACACTTTTTTTGTTTGTCTGTTAATAGAATATCATTATTTTGGGAAAAAGTCAAGATTTTTTTTTAACCAAAGAACATAGATAAAAAAATATATATACATTCTGTATTTTTTGTTTTAAAAGCAGCGTCTCCAATCATTTTTTTTTGATGTGGATATTTATGGAAAAATTCTTTTATATTATATTTCATAAATATATATAATATTTCTGTTTTTTCAAGAAGAAATGAAAGTTTTAAACATTTTGAAAAGACTTCAAAATAAAGATTTTTTTTAATAATTTCTATATTGTCTTCTATGAGTTCTGAGAAGTTTTTTGTATCATTTGTATAAATACAATCAAGCAATTTTGTAGCTAGATTAATTTCTTGGGTTCTTTTTTCTAAGTTTGTTAACATTGACATAAATTTGTTCTTTTATATTAAATTTTTTTGCTTTATTAATAATTTTTTTTTGAAAAAGAAAATGTTTTTTTTCTGGGGAATTACCTGCTGCATAATGTGCTAAGTAGTTTTTTGAATGTGATTTTGTTCTTTCATTTTTCCAATAATTTAATATTGATATACCAACTTTTATATTTATTTCAGGATTTTTTAAATCATTTTTTGTTTCTTTAACCCAAATATAAGAGATTTGCATAAGTCCTATGTCTTTTTTATTAGGACCAATCGCTTTTGGATTCAAATGGCTTTCATGCCAAATTATTGCAGCTACTACTAATGGATTTATATCATTATAAATATTTGTTTCTTTTAATATAATTGATGTATATTGAAAGATAGTTGGTATATCAATATTTTTACAGATTTTTGAATTAGAATTTATATAACATACACCATGCCAATCAGAAAGGAAAAGAAAAAACACACATACCCAATTTATCAAAAAGTCCATTTATTTTATTTCCAAATAATCCAAATGGACTTACATTTTGGACATTTATATACAGGATCTCCTACTTTATATAGTGATTCAACTGTATCAAGTAATTTCTTATCTGATTCAGAGATTTCATCTTTTATTAAGACATATCCACATGAAGGGCACAAATTAGGAAAATTATTAAAATTATTATTCATTTTTCTCCTTTACTTCCAAATGAAATTACAGGAAGGACATTTATATACAAGATCTCCATTATTATATAGTGTCCATACAGTGTTATAGAATTCTGCATTGTCAAATAATTTTTTAACTGATTCAGGGATTCTATGTCCTTTAAGGGATTTTTTACACAAAGGACAATCTTTCGGAAGATCGTTATAGTTTTCAACCATTTTCTTTTTCATTTGTTTCTCCTTCAGAGGTAGATTTTTCTTTAGAAGCGATTTGATCTACGAAGTGATTTGATATAATTGTTCTTATATTTCTTTCACCTTTAGTATTTTGGCTATAGAGATTAAAAACATTATTCTGAACTATTTCAGAAGTAGTTTTTTGTGTTGTAAGAACAGAGAAAAAATGTACTGCAACTTCTGCTGGTAGAATAGCGATATATTCTGCCCAATTTTTCAATTGTTTTTTTGTCAACGCAGATTCAATAAGATTCGAGTTGATAATTTTATCAACAAAGGTTGAGTGTTCAGTTATCTCCCAATCTTTAACTCTATCAAGTTTACCCTTATCAAGAACTTCTTCAAGAGTTACTTGACCTTTGATATTTGCACAATAATCTCTGAAATCAAACCCGATTTCAGTACCAATGAATCCTTGTGTAATATAAAGGATTGTATCAAGTTGTTCCAAACTTGCTTTATCTTCCCAAGAGAAGAGATCCGATGCAACTAATGTAGAACTAGCTCTAACCCAACTTCTTCTTGATGGATATTTTTTATTTGGTTCATGTTCACCATCGAACTCAAGCCGTTTAGGATTTCCGATAATGAAATCGATAATATATTTATGGACATTTCCTTTCTTTCTTGCCCATTCTACCCAATCTTCTACACTGGGCTCTAAATCAAAAGTTGTCCATCTATCAAGTTCTGCTGGCTCCATCTCAGAAATTTGATACATACTTCCATGATTACCACCATTTACTGCTGCGAAAATGATTGTTTGAGGATGTAATTTGCATCCATTAAGTTTTCTTGAATCAGTCAATTCAAAGATGCCTTGTCTTACTTCGAGAACTGCTCTATCGATTTCATCTAAAAACAAAACAACCGGATAATCACATGCTTCTTTGAACCAATCAGGAGGATTCCACGTAGTGGAATTTTCTTTTGAAACAGGAAGTCCCATAAGATCTCCTTCTGTCATTTGAGATGCTCTTCTTTCAACAACTTTTAAACCTATGTTGATGTTTTTTTCTTTTAATGAAGATATCTTTTCTTTAGCACTTTCTTCTGAAAGTCCTATTAAGGTTTGCATTTCTCCATTTTCATCAAAATAAAGTTGATTTGCAAATTGATAAACAACTTCAGATTTACCAATTCCATGCCTACCACGAATGAGGATAGGATGTTTAGCCTTTACAATTGGGAAAACAATTTTTTCAAGAGTTTTAAATGTAATTCCAACAGCCATAATTTATATTCTCCTTTATACTTTATGAGTTACGTAGTTCAAGAATTTTATTAACAAATTCTTCTTTTTTGTTTTCATCTATCTTATCTGCTTTTCTTCGTAGAGCTTCAACGTTATTAAGAGAAGCAATTTTTTGCTTTTTTTGAAGTTCATTGAGTTCTTTAAGGGTAGCAACTCCTCCACATTCTCTAATTGCTGCCATTAGAGAAGAGAATCTTTTTGGTTGTTTGTCTGATTCTATTGGATAAGTTACTGTAGGTTTATCTACGGTACCTTTTCCAATAACTTTAAAAAAAGAAATAGTATGGTTATTCACTACAAATGAATAAATACCATAAGTGTTCTTTTCAGTTTTATAACCAAGTCTTTCCAGTTTTGTTATTGCGTTCTCGAATTTCATAATGTTCCTTTCTGATTTTTTATTTTATATACTTATAATATCAAAAATTGGATCAAAAGTCAAGATTTATTTTTTTATGTCTTTAACCTCGATCCAATTACCATCTTCATCATGGATTTCTATCTTAATGTTTTCTTCTTTCATTGATTCATTTACAACATCTTCTATAGGGATATCTTTAACAGATACAGTAAACTTAGCAATTTTTATTTTCATCCAATCTTTAAATAATTTATTGTTCGTCATGTTTAAAAAAGCATCTCTTTTATTTTGTTCTAAAGACCTAGTATTTTGTCCTATTCCTACTGCACCAGAAGGTGGATGTTTGCACCTAACACATTTTTGGTGTTTATTTCTGTTTTGCCCACCATTTCCAGTACCAGAAAAATAATCAAATTCTAAATCTTTTTTGGTTATAGAAAATAAAAGTTTTTTCATTTTTAATTAAGTTCCATATAATTGTTCTAAAATTAAGAATTTAGTATAAAAGTTATTAACTCTAAAAAACAATGTTTTTAATTCTTCTTTATTATTATACAAAGGAATTAAATATTTAACAATATCAAAATGACCCTTATTTGCTGCCCATCGTAAAGCATAATCATTATCAGCATGAATATCAGCACCATGCTCAACAAGATATTTAACAATATCAGAATAACCATAAAGTGCTGCAATTCGTAAAGGATAATCATTCCAAATATGAATATCAGTGCCATATTCAACCAGATATTTAACAATTTCAAAACAACCATTATCTACTGCATATCGTAAAGCATTACCTTTATCATAATGAATATTAACATCATGTTTAATACATTCTTTAACTTGCTGAAGATCGTTTCTTCTAATTGCAACAAAAAGATCCATTATATAACCTTTCCAATATCAAACATTTGACACAGAAATTATTAATTTTTAAAAACAATTCTTTTAATTCCGATTTAGAATATAAAGGAATTAAATATCTAATAATATCAAAATGTTTAAATTCTATTGCATATTCTAAAATACAATTGTTGTCAGCATAATTATAAGTACCTTTTTCCATTAAATATTTAACAATTTCGAAATATCCATATTCTGCTGCTAATCGTATAACATTATTATCATCATTATGAATATCAGCACCATTTTCAACAAGATATTTGACAACATTTAAATGATTATTCTCCGCTGAAAATCTAAAAGCAGCATCATAACAAGCATGAATATCAGCACCATTTTCAACTAAATATTTAACCATATCAAAGTGACCACGTTCTGCTGCATATCGTAAAGCGTAATCCTTGTCAGCATGAATATCTATACCTTCTTCAATACATTCTTTAACTTGCTGAAAATTATTAGTTTTAACTGCTTCAATAAATCTAGAATTTTTGTAATTCATATAATCTTTCCAAAATTAGATATTTAACATAAAAGTTATTAACTCTAAAAAACAATGTTTTTAATTCTTCTTTATTATTATACAAAGGAATTAAATATTTGACAATATCAAAATTACCATAAATTGATGCAACTCTTAAGGGATAATCATTATCAACATGATAATTAGCACCATCATTAATTAATTGTATAACAGATTCGATCTTATTATAATATGATGCCATGCCTAGATCATAGTCTTTATACATTTGTTCCATTTCATGGTCTGTATATATTTGTTCCATCAAATTCTTTTATTATTCTTTTACTTAAGAAGTTAATATTCAATTCCATTATCCATAGCATCCTTGAGGGCACATTCAGCATGTGGTGCTATTTCTTCAACTTTTTCAGAAAGATCGGAATTAATTTTTGTTTCTTTTGAAAGAAGTTTCTTCATCTCAGAAAGATTTCCAGGAAGACCAAGTTTCTTCAAAGATTGTGAGAGATTTAATTCAAATGTTCCGGCAAAAGCACCACTTAGATCATCAGTTTCATTAGATTTTCTGACTCTAAATGCTCGGATATCTCGAACTTCACCAACACTTGATGTAAACATATCAATAGTGTTGTCTCCAACAGTAACCCAATAGTGATTACCTTTAAAACGAACATTATACCCCATTTTTTCAAGAGTCTTAAGAGCACTAGTAATTTTCATTTTTTTCTCCTTTTAGTTAAGTTTTGGATTATCTTCAAGATCAATTTCTCTACAAAGATATTTATCACCTTGAATAGAAAGATATTTAATAATTTTATCATTACCCCGTTTCTTTGCCCATCGTAATGTTTCATCATTCCTTACATGAACATTAGCACCTTGTTCAATACAATATTTAACAATATTAAAACGCTCATATTTCACTGCGATTCGCAAAATATGTTCATCATCAGAATGAATATCAGCACCATGTTCAACCAGATATTTGACAACATCAAGATCACAATAAATTGCTGCATATAAAAGTGCAGTATTAAAGTTATAATTATTAGTATTATTTTCAACAAGAAATTTGACAGCATCAAAATAATTTTGTCGTACTGCATATTCAAGAGTAGCATTGAATTGAGTTTCAATGTCAGTATGTTTATTCATTACTTTTCTTTTCCTTTTAATCAAGTTCAATTTTATTAATCCATTCAACTGTATCTTCTTTTTTATTTAAAATAGGTTTTTGATTATTATTGTTAAGATCTTCTTTACTTTCCTCAATAAGTTTATTGTTATTAAAATCTTTAAGATATTCAACAATATCATAATGACCTTTTTCAGCTGCCCATTTTAAAGCTTTATTATTTTCAGCATGAATATTAGCACCATTTTCAACCAGATATTTAACCATATCAAGATGTCCATTTAGTGCTGCATATTGTAAAACAGAATCATCATAAGTATGAATATTTGCACCATTTTCAACCAGATATTTAATCATATCAAGACGACCAAGTTGTGCTGCCAATTGTAAAGCATAATCATTTTCAGTATGAATATCAGCACCATTTTCAACCAGATATTTAATCAGATCAAGATAACCTTTTGATGCTGCCCATCGTAAAGCATAATCATTCAAAACATGAATATCAGCACCAATATCAATCAGATATTTAACCATATCAAGACGACCAAGTCGTGCTGCCAATTGTAAAGCATAACCATGATCATACTGAATATTGTTACCATAATCATTAAGATCTTTAATAAGATTAACAAGTCCGTATTTTGTGCTCATATTGAAAATATTTTTTTCTTTAATACTCATTATTTTTTTCCTTTTAATCAAGTTCAATTTTATTAATCCATTCAACTGTATCTTCTTTTTTATTTAAAATAGGTTTTTGATTATTATTGTTAAGATCTTTTTCAATATGAATATTGGCACCATAATGATTAAGTTCTTTAATAAGATTAATAAGTTCGTATCTTGTGTTCATTACTTTTCATCCAATTTAGAAACAACAATAATAACATCATTACCGTCAACGATAATATCTTCATATAAGTTTGATATAAGCATTGTTGCATAAAAACGTATGCTTACAGGTCCAGTATGTATTTTATTGAATTTAATAAAATGTTTTTTATTGATTATATCCATTGTTATCAGATTTTTTAATTCATCTGCTGTAACAGACACTTCAACTTTTTGATTATAATTGATTGAATTAACACATATTGCGATATGTTCGCATATAGAATTGATATTCATAGACTTTCCTTTTGTTTTATTATCTTAATAATATCATAAAATTAAAAATTTGTCAAGAAAAAATTTTTATGATAAATTACGAATGTAATTTATGGTACTCTTTAGGTTTTTCATTTGTTTTTGGATAAAGGGAAGACAACATCATAATTTCTTCAGTATTTTGTGATGAACAAATTGGACAAAAGATATATTCTGGGCATGTTCCTTCTCTTATTGAGATATCTACAACAGAATCACAATTCAAACAATGATAAGTCATTTTAATCTCCAATGGAATTTATTTCTATAATTTCCTCTTCACAAAGGCTTTCATCTAGTTCATCAACAATAGATAGTTCTTCATTTGTTTTTAAATCTTTTTGAAAGAATGGTTTAAGATTATTTTTTATATTTTGTCTTACATTTTTATTAAGTTTTCTTTTGTTCTTTTTTTCAGTAATTGACATGAGATTTTCTTTTTTAAGAAAATCTTTAGACGAGCGGCTCATAATTTAAACTCCAAATTGTTGATTGTATGGTTCGCCCGGTAGGAATCGAACCTACATATTGAGGTTCAAAGCCTCACATTCTACCATTAAATAACGGACGAAAAAACTTGTTTATCTTTTTTGCTTTTATAATATGTGTCATTTAATATGAATCCATCTTCCCATAAGATTCCACATTTAGCACATAAATAAATGTATTTTTTTCTTTCAGAGAAAACCTGGGATGAATAGACAATATAAACAGAATGGTATCCACAAGTATCACAAGATTTTTTCATTTTTTAATGACAAAATAAAAATTATGTTTTAGGTTCTGTTTCTGTTATAATTGGTGTAGAAATCTTGCTGAAGGCACTAACAACGCTTTCTTCAGCAGTTTTTCCGATCCCTGGACGGAATCTAATTGCCATATTACCATTTGGTGTTTCAAGGAAAATTCTTGTCATGAACATCCCATCTTCTCTTCTTTCTACATCAAGTCCTAAACTTAAAGTTTTTCTTTCACCCTTCTTCATTTCACTTATCATTTGATTCTCCTGGTTAAGTTGATTAAATTGAGCGGATAGAGAGAATTGAACTCTCATTAATAGAGTGGAAGTCTACCGCACTGCCTTTGTGCTATATCCGCTTTATGTATAACTAGTTACGAGCGTCTTCAGAGATTGTAGTTGCAGGTTCATTTGAAAGATATGCTTCTCTTTCTTCCAAGAACCAATGAGGTACATTATCAATGTCTTCATAAAGAGTCTTATAAAAAGCATCTTTAACCGATTTATATGTACCATTTTTAAGTTCTTGAAATTCAAGATAAATAGGAAATCTTTCAGCTCTTCCAAACGCAACAGATCTGGCAATATTCTTGTTGTAATTATCATGATTTTTATTCCAAAAAGCATAACCAATTTGGAAAGTTCCAGACTCAACGTCTCTCAGTACAGCAAGAGTCAATCTTTTGCATGGCGAATAACGAAAACGTACATTTACATTTGAATAATCCATAACAACTCCTTTTTTATAAGTTTTACTCTATTATGATCCTATAATAACATATTTTTTTTAATTTGTCAAGATTTTTTTTTAATAAAAAAATTAAATTATTTTAACTAACTTTTCAATTTTTTGAACATCTGGATATTCTGGTGCATCATCCCAAAGAATTATACAAATTTGTTCTTTATTTGAATTTATTCCTAAAGAATAAACAGTGCCAAACACTGAGAAAGAACCAACACAACAAACTTTATCTCCAATATTTATATGAAAATTCATTATTATCCTTTATTCAACATCTTCAATATATAAATCATATAGAGCGTTGTCATAAAATATTTCTTTGCATTTTGGTGTTTGTTCTGAATTGCATACAGCACATCTTTTCCAAGATCCATCCTTTTCACCACATTTAACAAATGTGGCATATCCGATATGCTTATCAAGCAACATCGTTTGACGATTAAATAAATAAACAGTTTTTAATGAACTTCCACAAGAAAGCATAATAAATAAAAGAAATATTCCAAATAAAAAGATTTTCTTCATTCTGGCACCTCATTATCATCCAGCCAATCAAATTCTTTAAGTTCTTTAAATTCATTTAATTCAGAATCAGATAGTGAAAGATATGATACTGCTTCTTTTGCTATACGACGAAGTTTTTCATAAGATGCCGAAGCATCATAAATCATATTATCATCACTATCAAAATGGTAAGATGCATAACTCATAATAGTGTTGATAACATGCATGTTTGGACTATATTGTTTGCGATCATTAAAAATAAGATCAGCATTTTCAGTTTCATTTAAAAGACTGAGAATGCAATAAGCAATCGCTGGTGATCTGCTAATACCTTGATTACAATGAATTAACAGAAGAGTATTCTTATATCTTTCTTCAGTGTATGCTTGAATTTGTGCTGCTATACACATAACATGCGCAGCATTTTCTATGTTAAACATTACATAATATGGATCATATGATGATACATCATCAAATGAAAAATAATTAATATTTAAAGTTGGTGGAAATTCATCACATGTGTTATTTTCAATAATGCTGGAAAAGTCTACTTTTGAGTCTCCAGGCGACTTAATAGAAATAATATGAATCATGTCATAATTTGGTTGTGTGTTCATAAATTTATGAGCTAGATCTAATACATTTTCACGAGATGATATGCAAATATGCATTTTTACTCCTTTCTATAATATAAAATTAAGGATCAGTGCTCTTTAAAAGAATTGAACTTCTGCTTATTGGGTGTATCCCAATTGTTCTCCCTATTTAAACTAAAAGAGCAAAATTTATTTAATTATTAAATTTACTTTTATTAGTCTGAGTGAATGGATTCGAACCATCAGTCTCTTGGACCCAAACCAAGCGCCTTGCCAGATTAGGCTACACCCAGATTATTAATTACTTAATTAGTTAATTAATCTATTTTTTAAAACAAATTTTAATGCATCTTTCCAAGTTTGTTCTGTTTTTTTGCTGTTTATTAACTCGATAAGGTTTTCTGAATTTTCACGTTCACACAACCCATCAGAACTAACAGTTAAACCTGGAATAAAATGCTGAAGCACAATTAAACATGCACAGACAACTATATCGTATTCTTTTCTTGCTGTTTTGCAGAAATTAAAAGAACGTAGATTTAAAGTAGAAAATGAAAAAGTTTCATGTGCTTCTTCAAGTTTTCCATTAAAACGAATTGTATTTTCTGATAAAAATGCTGAAACATCTTCTGCTCCCATTTCAAAGCATACTAACTCTTTAAAAGAATCGAGAATTTTTTCAAGAGAAGGAATAGATTTTTTAAAATTATTCTTCATTTCATCTAAAGATGTTATTGGAGTATAATGCCAATAATGTGTGTATCCCATGTATTCTCCTTTTATTTAAGAATTATGTTCTTGGCAGATTTTTTTAATTTATTCATTTCGAATTCAATATAAGGTATTATATCTGCGATGTTATTTGCTATATTTGGATCATTGAATTGATTTTTAAGTTCTTCTATTATATTTTTTTCAGATTGTTCTTCAATTCTTTTTTTAACATTAATGATTTGATTTATTGATTTTTTCATGATGATGTTATTCTTTTTATGGTTTATAAGAATCAGTTATTTCTTCAATATCTTCAATTGTGTTTTCTATATCATATTTAACATCAATTAATTTATTTAAAATATCATTTGTTACATAATGATAATCATCTTTTAGTTGTCGAATAGATTCTTCTAAAAAGTTAATTTTTTGTTTAAGTTCTTCAACAAGTTCCTTTTCAGATTTCTTTTCATATTCATCAACTATTTCATAAATATTTTTCATAGACATATTACCTCATTTTTAATGAAATCGGCCAGATGAAGGGACTCGAACCCTCAGTATCAAGAACCACAATCTTGTGCTTTAACCGTTAAGCTACATCTGGAGTCCTTCCGAGTTGATTTGAACAACTTACCTGTCGCTTATAAGGCGACTGCTCTAACCAATTGAGCTACGAAAGGGATTATAGTCCATCCAGAAGGACTTGAACCTCCGATTTACAGATTATCGGTCTGTCGTTCTGCCATCTGAACTATGGATGGATGGTTGCGGAGGGCAGAATCGAACTGCCGTTCTCCAGGTTATGAGCCTAGCGATGAACCACTCCTCTACTCCGCATCAATCTATAACAACTATATCATAGTTATATTAAAATGTCAAGTGTTTTTTTCTCTGAATGCTTTTAATGTTCCGAATCTTGGAATATTTGTTTTAGAATCTCTTTCTTGGAAGACAACTGTTGCAAATTTTCCAAGAAAACAATCTTGATTGTCCCAAATATTTTGTTTTTCATCATCAGTCATAGATGGAGTCACTTCAAAAGTTTTTTCAGAGTCATTCATAAGACAAGTTACTGTTCCAAGAACATTTGGATTGTTTTTTTCACATTTAAACCCAACAACTTTAAATTCATCATCATAAAACTTCTTATATTTAAAGAGAGAATAACTTCTTTTTTGTTCATAAGGATGTTCTGGCATTCTAATCATTATTCCTTCAAATCCCTCTGATACATATTGATCATGATATTTATCAATTTCTTCTTTTGGTATAAAAGAAGATTTAAGGATTTTTATATATGTTGTATCTTCGAGTGTATTTAGAATTTGCATTCTGCCTTCTTGACACAAATCAGAAATAAAATCAAACATATAAAAGAAAATAGAAGTTGATTTTTCATAATCAATGTTTTTTGTTCTTCTTACAATACTTTGTATGTCGTTAAATGTCAATTCATGAGAATATAATTCTCCATCAATCCATTCAACATTATTTTCAGGAAAATATAAATATGAAGAGAAATTTGTATTCATCAAATTATGAGTAATATGAGGACATGAAATAATTTCTTTTCTTGTTCTTGAATAGAGTTTTCCTGTTTTTATATTTAAAAGACATCTATTTCCGTCAACTTTAGGTTGACAGAAAACAAAAGGTTTAATTTTTTCTAAATGTTCTTGCATTTTAAATGCAAGCATAGGTTTTGGAATATCAAGATTTGATTTTTGAGCAGTTTTTGAAGTAAAAATGTCAATCAAATCTTGACCAGAAACTACAGTATATCCAGATTCAATCTTTTTTCTTGCTTTCTTAACAGCATCTTGCATACATTGTTGTTCAGGAGATGTTTCATTGGATCTTCCAATGTTTTTTCCTTCAAGAAAAGTTTCTTCTTTTACTTGGACTTTTCCAGTAACTTGTCCATAAGAGTATATAACAGTATTGCTATTAAATTCAGCTTTCCAGAAAATTGTTTTGTTATTGCTTAATTTCTCAAGATAAATTGACATATATCACCTTTTATGTTTATTTTATTAGATTTTGAAGTTTGAAAAGACACATACGAATAATACCTCTACTTTCCCACATAGATTTACCAGATTTATTTGTGTTTTCAAATAAAAATTCTTGTTGTTTCTTGATTTTATTAACCAATTTATCAATTTCAGGATTTTTAAGTTTAAGTAAATCTTCACTGTTATATGTAAATTTCTTAGAACCTACAATTCTTATAGATTCATTAACTGTTTCTGGCTTTGTTCCTATTACTTGCCCATGTTTTTCTGGATTCCACTTAGAATCTTCATAGACGGGATCAAAGAATGGAATAGTAAATTTTCTTCCATGAATAATAGAATAGAAATTTTTTCTATTAGAAGCATCAATAAACACTTCTCTAACACTTTCAACATCGCCTGTATCAGAAACAATATATTCAAAGGTCATTCCTTCGTTTGTTTTATATCCCCATATGACCGAAGTTTGATTATACTTTTTACCATATGAAATTGTATCTTCTTTATTTATATTCGGGATAGCAAAACTATGTTCAAAATTATCAAACATTCCAGCCATCATAATAGGACCATAATTTGCCTGTCTCAAGTCTGCCATTAATTCCTTGTTTAATTCATTATTCATTGCTGCATCGGTTTTAGACGTTTTTGGATTCGCAGCGGTGAAAATAGCAAGTGTTTTGATATATGGAATATCGCCTCGAAGAATATTTGCTAATCTAGCAAAACCACTTTCTTTTAAGATTTTTATTTCTTTAAGATAACCTAAAACTTCTTGTTTTATAATTTGTTGTAATTTCATTAATTTCTCCAGAAAGATACTTTAATTAAGTAGTTATTCTATAGAATATTCAGAAGGATTGTATATTTTTTTTATTGAAGAAAAAGTTGTATAATAAATTTTACCTTGATAACCAATTTTGATTGTGCTTTGATTAACTTGTGCTAAAAAGATTGCTAATCCATTTCCTACTAAAGGTTTAATACGGATTTCAGCATTTTTATATAAAATAGCATTTTTCTTAAGAAGAAACATATCGTTTTTTTTAAGATTTAAAAGCTCTTGAGCACTTTTATGTTTCTTCGATACTACCAATTTCTACATCTTTTCCTATAATAAATTTTTCAATCCAATTCGTCTTTTCTTTTCTACCATTATCTCCAACAAGAAGATAATCATCATCTTTTAATGAAGAAACTAAAATTTGATTATCTTTTATCGCAAGAAGTTTAAACTTACCATCATCACTATGATTTTCAAGTGTGAATACAATTTCTTGTGTTAATCCATTAAGATAAATAAAACGCATAGTAATCCTTTCAATTTCTTAACTTTATAATTCATAATACCATATTTTTTAAAAAAAGTAAAGAAAAAATATTTACAAATAATCTATCTTTAGTGAAGATTTTCATCCATTTGCCAAGAAAATGATTCTGTTTCATTAAAATCTCTTAACATTAATTCATAGAAATTTTCTGTAGATGTTTGATCATCAGCAAATATAATTCCTATTTCTTTGTTACCTTTTATCCGAAAATTTCTTTTTTGAATAAAACTTTTTACACTTTCAGCAGAAAATATTTCCCTGTAACTTTCATCTTGACTATCCTTCCAAAGATGATAAGGATACTTTTGTATATATATTTTATATAAGAAAACAGAAGTTTCTTCTATAAAATCCATTAAAGTTTTTTGTTTATTTGTTTTATTTTTTATAATAAAACTTGTAGAACTAGAGTTGCTGACAAATCCTTGTCTAATTTTCATTGTTTTTTACCTTTACATAAAGAAATATCGTATACAGGGCAAGATCTACAATCATTTTTGAATTTGCAATCACAATTTTTTGTAGAACCTAAGAGCGTTTTTCTCCATTTAAGAATTTTATTACTGTTCCAGACATCAGAAATAAAATCTTCAATCTGAAGAATATTGATTCCTTTTTTCCATCCTTTAGTTCCTTCTGTAAAAGAACATGGAAATGCTTCTCCAAAAGCATTTATATATAACGAAAACAATCCACTTTCACAAGGTTCAATTGATCTAGTATCAATGTTATTTAATGATTTAAGTACTGATGGTCCTGAACATGAATCCATACCAATTTGAACATTCTTTTCTATTGCATAATTAACCAATTTTGAATATTTTTCTATGCTTTTAATAGAATTGTATGTATTTCTATCACCTTTTGGCTTTAACATAAGAAAAACAATAGCATTAAGTTTTTCAAGACGTTTATCAGTCAGTTTATCATTGATTACCTGAAAACAATCATCATATGTTTCTTCACTTAAAAGCATATGAATATTAACTTGTTTTAGTCCTCTGCTTGTTAGTTCAAAAACTGAATTATAACAATTATCCTTATCATACATAGATACTGCAACGGCACCACATAATTTAGAAAGATTATCATAATGCTCTTTAGAAATGTTTTTTCCATTAATAGTTACATTAGGAATCACAAGATTATAACTATTTTCTCTACAATATTTAAACATATCAAATAATTCTGGATTACCATCAATATCCCCTATTCCAAAAGCAATTTGTGTCAAATTCTGAGGAATTTTGTGAAAAATCTTTTTGAATTCATCAAGTGTCATATTGTGACCTTTGCCCGTATTACTTTTATAACAAAAAGTACATCCATTGTGACAAATTGTTGAAACTTCAATATCAAGAAGTTCTGGTCCTAGCGGAGAATAAGAAGGATTTTCTTCTTCAGTTTTTCCCCATCTAGCAAAGTTACCATTAGAATCATCAAAAACCCAATTATATTGAGGTGATTTTAAAGCTCGGATAGTCATAAATATTCCTTTATTAATGTTTAATGTTTAAATATTGTAGAGAAAATTGCCTGGTGCCGTTTTAAACGGCACCAGAACCCCTTCACATATGGTGAAAGAGCAATAGAAAACATGAAGATTAGCTGGTGTCGTTTAAGACGGCACCGGAACTCCTTCCACGCATGGTGGACGAGCTATGGTGAAAGAGCAATAGAAAACATGAAAACTATCTGGTGTCGTTTAAGACGGCACCGGAACTCCTTCCACACATGGTGGCTGAGCTATAGAAACATTAAGATTTTATTCAGTGATAAGTTTAACAGGTATCAAACGAATATCAGGGAGCTTTGTGGGAATTGTGATAATCAATATTCCCAATTTATATTCAGCTTTCATATCAAAAACAAGATATTTTATGTCTTGTGTATCATCTAAATATGCTGAATAGTGCTTATCTTTCGATAAGACTTCAAATCTTCCTTCTCCGCATGTAACTTTGATATCCTCAAGTGGTGTTCCTGCAAGGTTGAATCTGTATTCAAGAGAACCGTCTTCGAGTTGTTTTGGAACAATCGCATTTTTGCTTGAATAAGGATAAAGAATATTAAAAAGTGAATTAGGTGTCATATTATGTCCTCCATTGTTAAATAGCATCATTAAAAAGAAACATGTATGAATAGTTTAGCAGGGTATATCTCTTATGTGTAGCATAAATACCTCCAAATTGTTATTTAATTTTAAGTATAATACTTAATTTTGAATTTGTCAAGAACAAAAAATTATGGATTTGCTTATCTTACTTTTTTCTTTTTCCAGATAATTTGCCAGCATCGGAAAAATCACAGTAATATACATTATCCTCCTTAAAAAATCCTTTATTCAGAAGTGTGTCGAATTGTTCGCTGGTCATTCCAAAAAAATCATGCATAAATGTTCCTTTATGAGTTTTTACATACGCTATACCTTTTTTTAAGAAATCAGAAACTTCCAAAAACGAAACTTTACCTTCCATTATACCTTCTTTAAATGTTGACACTTTTTCTCCTTTCATTCACAGTACATTTTGTCACTGTCTTTTTTAGAATAAAATAATGTAAAAGAATAATCAATACTATCAAGTAAAAACACAATATCAAAGATAGTAGGTTCGAGTTCTCTACTAAATAGTTTTTCTAAATATTGTTTATTCATTCCAGATCTTTCAGATATAGTTTGTCTATCTACATTATGATCCAAACAATATTGATTTATAACTTCAAAAAATCTTTCAAGAAAAGATTCAACTACTATAGAAAGATCTTCATTCATGTGGTTCTTCTCTCCATACATTTCTTTTTACATAATCAGTATAACTGATTATTATTTTTAATACTTTTGATGCAATACTATGACGTGTATAATCAGCAACATAAGATGAAAATCCATGTCCTGAATTTAATATATCAATCCCTTGTTTAATTCTTTCTAAATCTAATCCAACCATCATTACAGTAGCTTCTTCCATAGCTTCTGGTCTTTCATGTGCTTCTCTCAAATTTAATGATTTTAATTGAAGAAGAGAAGTTTCCTCAGAAATTGTACCACTGTCTGAAAAAACAATAGATGCATTTATCTGTAATGCAACATATTCTGTTAAAGAAAATGGTTTCATAAATTTAATATTTTTAAAAGAATCAATAACTCCTAAAGTGGTTAAACGGTTTTTTGTTCGTGGATGTGTTGAAAAAATAATTGGATATTGTAAATTCTCATCCATCCAAGTAAGTACGTTAATTAATTTATTAATTTGTTTTTCATTTTCTATTGATTCTTCTCTATGAAGAGAAAAAAGATAAAATTTGTTTTTTTCAAGATTAAATTTTTCAAGAATATCTTTTGTCCATTTTTCAGGAAAAATAAAAGAATTTGCTTTAAAATGTTCATAATATACTTCTGCCATTGGACTTCCTATTTTAATTATTCTGTCAGGTGAAAGTCCTTCTTTCAAGAGATATTCTCTTGCTATATCAGAATAAGGAAGATTTATATCACTTATATGATCAAGTATTTTTCTATTTATTTCTTCTGGGACTCTTTCATCAAAAGATCTATTTCCAGCTTCCATATGAAAAATAGGAATTTTTCGTCTTTTTGCTGCAATGACTGATAAACAACTATTTGTATCACCTAAAATAAGAACAGCATCGGGTTTTTCAATTTCAAGGATTTCATCAACTTTTATAATAACATTACTTATTGTTTCAGTAGATGTTTTACCAGCAGCGTCAAGATAATAATTTGGATTTCTTAATTTTAGATCCTCAAAGAAAATGTTGTTTAATTCATAATCATAATTTTGTCCAGTATGAACAAGTATATGATTTGTTTCTTCATCAAGCACTTTAATAACCTGGGATAACTTGATTATCTCGGGTCTTGTGCCTACTATTGTCATAACTTTTAGTTTATTTGCATATGTCATCGATTATCTCCATAAAAAATATAAAGAACTGAGCACATAATCAAAAACATTATTATCGCTATTGTTTCCATATTTATACCTTTATAATAAAGTTTTCTTTGTAGTTTTCATTATAGTCGTATCCCCCGTGACAGTTAACAACTATTCTTGTACCATCTACAAGAGTATCACAACTTACATGAGTATGTCCAGCACACCAAAGTTTAGGTTTCTTGTCGATAATATATTTTTCCATATCACATACAAAAAACATATTTAACTTACTGTGTTTCCATTGTTTTCCTACACAATTATAGGATGGTAAATGATGAGTAACAATAATATCATTCGCATTTGTTTTTTCAAATGCTTCTATAAATTTTTGATTTTCTACAAAAACATTTCCAAAATCTTTTATAAGTTTTGAATCACTTATATACTTTTTATAAAAATCAATTAAATCAACTTTTGGAAACCACATTGTTCCACCAAAGAATCTTTGTTCTTCAATTGTGATAAAACTGTTATCTAGCAAATAAACATTTTTAAAAGAATTACAAATGTTTGTATATTTTGTTTTTCCAGCAAAAAGTGAAAGTCCATAATATTCATGATTTCCAAGTACATAAATTATATGTGGAAATTTTTTGGATAATATAGAAAGACAAATATCTACACTTTGAGATTGTCCAAGATCACCGCATATAATTAAAATTTCTGCATTATCTACAGGTAATCTTTTACAAAAATCTTTTCCGTTGTCAGCATGGAATTCTGCATGAATATCAGATATTAGTTTAATTCTCATTTTTTTTCTTTCATAAAATTTATTAATTAATAAAGAAATATTACATTTTTATAGTGTGATAAAGAGTTTTTTAAAGTTGGTTCAATGACGTTTTCAAAAATTAAATATTTGTTTGCAAGTCCTGCTCCAAGTTTAGAAATAAGAAATGTTTTATTTGGATTGCTTCTTATAAAGTACTCCAGACTTTCAAGTTCTTTTTGAAAAACAAAAACATATTCTTTTGAATTATAATAAGATTTACAATCATCACTTGGATATCTTTTTGTAATAAATCCATATGTATTTGGTTCATCTCTTAAAGAGGCAGCTCCTCCTTTTCCTTGTCTTAAAGAATTATCTCCAAATACAAAAATATGATTTGGATGATTTTCTAAATATTTTTTTGTGATATACATTTTAACCTTTTTTTATTTTATATATACATTCTAACACAGAATAACTTTTTTGTCAAGAAAAAATTTTTGAATTAAAACTTCTTTTTGTGATTCCAGTGAGGTTTTTGTGGATAAGAATGAGGTTTTTTATACCATTTATTTTTATTCCAACTGTGATTGGAATAATTAACAACTTTATGATGAACAACATAATGTTTATGATAATAAGTTTGATGATATTCTGGGTAAATGATTGGAGGTGAATACGTCCAGTAATATGTTCCAGTACACCCAGAAGTGAATAAAGCAAATAAAATTAAAAATAAATATTTTTTCATGTTCTCTCCAAAACAGTCTATTAATTAGACGTAATTTAAAAAAGAATAATTCTATTAAATTAGAGGAAGGAAAGGGATTCGAACCCTTGGAACTTTCGTTCGATGGTTTAGCAAACCACTGCACTCGGCCTCTATGCGATCCTTCCTTATATCACTTTATTTCATGATTTTTTGGAAAAAACATAATATCATCTGATGGTGCTTCTACATGTAGATCAGAAACACCAATCTTGGGGTTGGTAGTCTTTTGACTATTTTTGATAAATTCATTTTTTTCTCTAATCTTTTTTAGATAATCATTGTGATAAATTTCAAGATTATTCATAACTTTTTTTTCCTTATTTTGAAAGATGTTTTTATAAAAGACATTAATTAACATAATTAACATACTGAAACCAAATAAACAATAAAAAAAAGTAAACATTTATTATTCCTTTATACATTAAATTTGAACTTGAAACTTTTCAAAAATGGAAATAAATCTTTTAAATTGAAAAACAAATAACAATCAGCAATTAATTCATTGTTTTGTAAAAGTGTTCCAAAGCAAGTAGTATGAGAAAAAAGAAGATTCCAGGGTTTTATATTTATTTTTTTCCCAATAAAAGTAAGACATTCTGAATCTTTTGTTGAAGATTTTTTTATAAAATTTTCTATAAAGAGATGATATTCTATAGAATTATCTTCAAAATATTTTAAAGTAAGTGTTCCAAACAAAGTGAATTCTTCATCATCTATTTGAATTGTACCATCAACATATGCACGTAAAAACCCTATATGAATAGGGTTTATAAAACTTAATAAATCTGAGTTCCATGTTAAGTTTAATTTAATAGGAACTTTTATAGGTTCTTTTGTATGAATACCTTTAAAATATCCAAATCCCCTGAGAATTTCTTTTGCTTCAAATTCTATAAATTTCATTTTGATGTCCTTTACTTTAAGGAGTTTATCTAAATATATCTATATATCCTTCTAATACTTTATAGAGGGAATCATAATGATAGTTATTATTTGCTATTACAGTAATATATATTTCTCTTCTTATCATTTTAAAGAACTGAGGTTTCTCAGTCATTAAGTTAATTTTTAATGACTGATCATTTAATATATGATCTACGAATCTAACTTGTAGACCATTCAAGAGCTCTTCAATTTGATTTGTAGAGACTTTAAACTTAAATGCTGTTTGTTCTATGCACTTTGAAAGAACATCGTCTAAAACGTCATTATTTATATAATATTTCAAAGAATGTTTAGCAAAAAATTTAATTCCAAATTTAACATGTATTAAATCACGAATAACAAATACGATATAAAAAGATAAAGCAAAACTACAAAAACCAATAAAAAGAAAAAGAAAAAATGTTTCTTTTTCAATAAAAGAATAATTAAAAGAATATAAAAGTGCTGGGATTATGATACTTAAACTTAAGAGTGATATAATTTCTGTTTTAAAGCACTTTATTTTTTCGAATGTAGTCATTTTGTCCTTTTTAAGTTAATCTGTTAATAATATTTTTTTTGATTTTTCTTTCTTCTTTAGAAGAGAATCTGGTAACAAATCATTTTCTAAAAGATTTTCTGCTTCACATTTAGGGCACCTATCTATTTCGGGATTTATAGATGCACCACACAAAGAACATACCCAACCAATTTTTTCTTTTTTCTTTGAAGCTTTCATTTTTTTATCTCCTGTAGATATAATAACATATTTTTTTATTTAAGTCAAGAAGAAATTTTAACATAATTAGTTATTTGTAATACATACTGTATAACGCATGTCTTAAACGACGAAGCACGTTTTTTTTAAACTTTCAAAGTGATTCTCATCGTCGTTATATATATGATGATCATATACTATATTTTTTAGTTTGTTAACAACTTTTTTTATTATTAAGTTTAAAGGATTGCGATTTATATTATTTATAAATCTATTTATTGTAGATAAAATTATCTTAAATTTGGAGATCTATAATGTCTAATTGTGGAGTTTATCAAGTTTGTTCATCTTTGGTAACACCAATTTCTTCAACAATGCCTACAGGAAGCATTGTTGTTTCTACGTTAAGGAAAGTGATGCCTTGTCATATTGTCAAGTGGTATTCTCCTACTGGATGGACATTGGATACGGAATATCTTACTTTAAATTACAGTAATGGTGCAAAAAATTATAAAATTGGAGATTTTGATTCTGCTGGAGAATATAAGATATCAGGATATTTGGATTGTTTAGCAATTACAGGAACAGGAATTACTGGATCTACTTCTATTCAGGTTTTAATTGATCATTATGCAGTAGATATTACTTCACAACAAGTAGGACAAACTTATTTGCCATTAACTCAATCAAGTACGGGAGCACTCGGTGGTTTAGTTTATACAATTGATATGCCATATGTAGCAGAACATCCAAAATCTTTTCATGAGTTTCAAATGAGTGGAACTTTGACTGTTGGAACGATTGCTGTTAATACTATAGATGTTAATGATCAAGTTATTTTAGTTGAAACTGCAAGTGTAATAAATTGGTATTATCCACGAAGTGGAGATTTGGTTGGGAACATTAAACAAGTAGAATTAACATTTAGTTCTGTATTTACTGGAAGCGCTTATTGGAAATCCTTAAGTTCAAGAGAGAATTAATTAATGTATTTAGATCAATCTTATCAAATAATTAATTTGACTAATGTTCAAACAGCAATTACAGTAACATCAGGTACATATATTACTGCCAATGCTGGGTATTCTACCATAAACATTAGTGAATTAGATGAAATATATGGTTATCATAATTGGAAATTAATTCTTCAATGTTTGTGGTTTAATGTTCCAAATACAAGAGTAATGAAAATGAAAATGGGATTTTCAAGAGTTCTAGCATCTTTGGATTTGAAATATACTGATGAATCTTATCTAACAAATTCAGCAGGTGGAGCAAGGTCTGCTTTTGGTCGAATAAGTATTACTCCAGACGAAATTATTGCTTTATTATCACAAGCGGAAACTGAAACTGTTGTTTGGGGAGGGTTTCTTGGTTGTGATGCTGGAACAGCAACTAATCTTAGTGTATATGCTGTTAATTCGTATATTATTCCCAGCAATTATCCAATTTATGATATTTTTCAATTAGGAGTGGGATAAAATTGAGAATAAGAGATAATTTTTCTATATTTCAGATATCTGCTGTTTCATCAAATACAGTGGTTACAGGAGGAACTTATGTCTATGGGTCAGGGGCATACTCTGTAATTAATTTAAAACAATTGGATAGGTCTTTTGGGCATAGAAATTGGAAGGTTATTCAAGAATGTTTCTTTTTCAATGTTCCAAATACAAGAGTAATGAAAATTAAATTAGGAGTATCACGAAATTTGGTTACTCCAAGTTTTGTTTATTCAACCGAAAGAACATTAACGAATTCAGCAGGAGCGGCACGTTCTGCGAAAATACGAAATATTGTATTACCCAGTGAAATAATTACGGCATTACCAGAAGCGGAAACAGAATCTATTTATATTGCCTCAATGTTAGGAAGTGATGCTGGAACTAATCTTAATGCGTATGGGGCAAAATTGTATGTTGTCCCTTTGCATATAGATCTTGATGAAATATTCCAATTAGGAGTAGGTTAATTATGGCAAGAGTAAAATATGATAATTATCCAATAATTGAACTAGGAACAATAACAGCAGGTGTTGTGGTTTTGGGTGCTGGTTTCTCAAACATATTTGGAAGTGCTTTATCTCACTTAGATATTTCAACATACAATTTGTTATTTGGAAATTACAATTGGAAATTAATTGGCGAAACAACATTATCAAACATTGCTGATGCTAGGGTTGTTCAGAATAAATTTGGATTCTCTAGATTATTAGCATCATTATCTTTGTCGTATTCTTCTACAACAACATACACGAATTCATCAGGAGGAGCAAGAAACGTCTTTGTTAGGCGTGTTATTACTCCTACTGATATTATAACGGCAACGGCATATGCCAAAACAGAAAATTTAATAGTAGCGTGGTATATAGGGGGAGAATCTGGTGCTAATATCACAACATACGGTCCAAGATTGTATGTTGTTCATAAAGATTATCCAATTGAATCATTAAGTGCAGTGGGGGTAGGATAAAAACGATGAATGAAAATACAAAACAGTGGTTTCGATGGTTTACGATATCTCTTTATGGAGAGATATGTGATACTGAAGAACAACTTTCTTTTGAAAACAAGATGTTGATGGTTATTGCATCAGCATTAGACAAGTCAGGGTTGAAGTGCCCTGTTGAATTGGACAAAGATATCCAAAAAGCAATAACTGATAATGTACCAATTTCGGTTTCCAAAGAAAAAGAAAAAGAGTAATAATAGAAGAGTATTAAGGATAATTTTAAAAAATGATAGAAATAATAAATCAGACATCTGAGAATTTAAATGATCTTATTGAAGCGACAAAAGATATGCTTAAGTTTGTTAAAGCATATATGGAATTCAATAATTATCCATCTATATCTTTAATGCATAATCAAGATAATTCTAAAGATATGCTAGCGAATACGGCATTTTATAATCCAGATCAGAGACATATAGGAGTTTATACAAACAATAGACATCCAAAAGATATTTTAAGATCAATCTGTCATGAATTAGTACACCACAAACAAAATGAAATGGGAAATCTTGAGGATTTTGGATATCAAGGTGAAGGATATTTTAATAAGAATAAACATTTAAGGGGTTTAGAAGAAGAAGCGTTTGCAGAAGGCAATATGGCTTTTCGTTCATATGAAGAAAAGAAGAAAGAAGAAAGAAGAAGCAATGAATCAAAGAAAAAAAATCAAAGACTAAAATCTAGAATTTTAAAAGAACAGGTAGAATATTATAAAGAAAATACTGAATTTCAAGTATTAAGCAAATTACTAAATCAATATGACGAAACATTAGACAACGAAGAAGAAAATAAAATAGAAATATTATTTAAGAATAAATTCAAAAGTATTTTTGTTCAAAAACTGGAAAATCTAGGATTAAAATTACAAACATCTGGTGATGGGGAGTATTTTAAATTTAAGAAAAATGATATATTCTATATAGTTAGACCTCTTTTTTTAGAAGTTGATATAAATTCTACAGAAACAAAGAAAAAAATCTTTGAAGATTATATAAATGGATTTTATTTTCCTATTAATGAATTTAGTGAAACAAAAAGTAATTATATAGTAGATTACAAAAAATATATAGATAAAAATGCTATTTTGGATTTTAAAAACTTTATAGAAAATGATTCAAACAATGCGGAAGAGTACAAAAAGTCATTAAAAACAATTATTTCGTCTTATGAAAATTTAGGATTTGTTTTATATGATAAAGGAACTCATTTTCCGTATCATATTGAATTTTATAGAGAAAATAATGTTTCTTCAGCAAGAAACAGTATTATAAAGATTGATATAGATAAATCTAGTTTATTAATGAGTGTTTTAATTATTGAAGATAACACTACAAAAGAGACATTTGAAACTTTTACAGAAATGTTTAATTTCTTTAAAGATGAGGTGAAGTAGTGGGTGAATTGGGGCAATGGATGGGACATCTTGTTGGTTGTGAATGGACAACATATCCAAAGTGGACACGAGACAATGATGGATATGAAGTTGAGAATCATCCCTTTCTAATTGCTAGTGAAGTTGTATCTGATATGTGGCGGGATGCTTCACAAGAAGAACGTATTGGTTGGTTTCGAGATGGTATGAAAATTGAAGTGATGCAAAATAATAAAATATGGGTATATCATGCTTTAGTAGATGGTATGCCAGAATTTGATATTAATGAGGTAAAATAATGGGTGGTTTGGCAGGACATATAAATCATCTTTATGAAGATTATGATTTAACATTTGGTGAATTGAATGAAATTCTTGATGGTTTATATGAAAAAAAAATAAAAGGAAGTGAAAAAATAGATGGAATAAATCTTTTTGTTTCTTTTGATATATCTTCAATGAATGTAAAAGTTGCTAGAAATAAATCAGAACTAAAGCAAGGTGGTCTTACTCTTACAGATATGTCCTTAAAACTCAAAGAGAAAGAACAATTATCAAATGTTTTTAATAATGCAATGAATGTTTTTTCTTCTATTGTTAAAAAAATAAAACCGGAACAGCAAAAAGAATTGTTTGATGATGGAGAAAATTATAAATTTTATAATTGTGAAATAATAAGTCCAGATTATTTCAATGTTTTAAAATATGATGTTAAAGCAATAATTATTCATTTAACAGGAAGTTTAGAAGTAAATAAAAAAACAGAAATAATTAAAAATATAGATTTGAAAGATAATATAATATCTCTTCAACAGATATTTTCTGATTCTGAACACAATGTTAATATGCATGATTACTTAGTTCGTATGGATGCAATCCAAATTTTAGATCATCAAATGAAATTTAGTGTTTATAACAATATAAAAAATTCAATAGATAGGTTGTTAAAAGATAATTCTTTATCGAAAGATTCAACAATATTCGAGTTTATAGTAAGAAGATTGAAAGAGATTGTTGAAAAAAATGGAAATTATACTGATACTGAATCCATGAAAAAAATAATAAAAAAAATACTTAAACCTTCTGGGAAGTATTATAAACAGGCAATTCTTCCTTTAGAAGATTTAGTTCATAAATTTTCTGTAGAAATATTAAATGATTTTGATAGTTCTTTTATAGAAAATGATAAAGAAGAAGTGACAAGGTTGCAGAATTTATATAATACCGCTGTTGAAGAAATTAGAAGAAACGGAGATGAAAAAGCGATAGAAATTCTTGAAAGACAACTTCTAAAATTAGAAAAGGCAGAAGATATCACCAATTCCAGTGAAGGATTTGTTTTTATTTATAAAGATAAAGTATATAAGATTACAGGAAATTTTGCTCCTCTTAATCAAATAAATGGTATTATAAAATATAATCCAAATATTCCAAATATTTCAAAATCAGATTCAGACGAAAAACAAGTTCTTAACGAACGGTTGATTGAAAAGATAGCGGATATTACTGTTATTCCTGGATCTTTTAAACCTCCACATAGAGGTCATTTAGAAATGATAAAGCGATATGCACTTATTTCTGACAAAGTTATTGTTTTTATATCTCCTTTATCAAGAAAAGCAGCAGATGGAAGCGATATTGGATTTGATACTTCAAAATGGATGTTCAATTTATATCTTAAAGGACAATCTTGGGCAAAAAATGTTTATATTCTAGAATCACCAGTTAATTCACCTGTAGGATCTGTCCTACAGTTTGTTGCGAATCAAGAAAATAGAGAAGAGTATGCTCAACCAGGAGATACCATAATTTTAGGAGTTTCTAGTAAGGATGAAGATAGATTTAATGATTCTGTTAAAAAATATGCGAGAAGTGGTGTAAAGATTCTATTTGGATCTGATTATATAGTTAATATTGAAGGATCATCTTTGTTTTCTGAGATACAAACAGGATTACCGCTTAGTTCTACTAGAATGAGAGATGCTATAGTTAATAATGAATTAGAAGTGTTCTCGGATTACCTTCCAGGTTTTCTTAGAGGAAAAGCAAATCAAATTTTGCATACAATAAAAAAATATAATAAAATACAAGTAAAAAAAGGAGAATAAATATGTTTTCAAGAAATGAAATGATAACAGAAATTTTGTTACGTAAGTATGTGAGAGATAAGGCAAAAAAAATTATTCAAGAAAAGATAGATGTTAATTCTCCAAACGAATCAACTGGTATTAATGTTCTTGAAGATCTTTTGAAAAAAATAATTCCTTCTTTAGAAGAAGATTATAAGAAATTAACTTCTGATGAAAAACAAAGAAAATCTTTTAGATCTCATATAATCAATGCGATTCAAAATTCTTTAGCTCCTTCGAGATCAGTGGAGACTGATGACAATGGAATATTAGACCTGCAAGAAGATATTCAAGTTGATGTAGATAAAGATAATGAAATACCAGATGAAGAAGCATTTATTGATATCGAAAATGACAAAGGATTAACAGATGAAGAAAGAGAAGAAAAAGAATTCGGGATCTCCGGGGAAGATGAAACAGGAAGAAATATTGCATTTAGATCATATAAAAAAATTCAAACAAATATAATAGATTCTTATACTGCATTAGCGAATGATAAAGATAGAGAATTGTTTTATGATTATCTTTTAACAAATATTAAACTTTATTTCGATAAATGGGAAGATGAATTACAATCGAAACTTTCAGAACCAACAACAAAACAATATGAAGATGAAAGAAAAGAAATAGATTCTGGAGAAACAGAAGGCGGATTAGAAGGATCAGAAGGTGAATCAGATGAAACAGGGATAAGTGATGAAGAATTAGACTTAGAACTTGGTAATGAATAAAAATAAATTTGTTGTGGAATAAGATGTTTTTTAAAACTATTTAATTTTAGATAGATTTCTGATAAAATATTTCTGGAGAACAAGGAATGAATCCTCGTGGTAGAAGACGTAAGGCGATGATTGGTGCATATATAGATGATAATTCTGTTTTGAATTATGCAAATTATGGATCTGCACAGTTTGAAGCGCTAATGAAAACTGCTTTATACGGTGGAAAATCAAATCAATCTGTTTATAAAATGTGGACTCAAGAAGAGTCTCTTCTTTTAGCAGACGCAGATGATGTATATGATCTTTTTACAAATGGAGAAACCACTGATATTGGTACGGCTCGTTATCATTATTGGTTGGATAATTCTACAACCGAATCGTTAAAAACAAATGGATGTGTTTACGATCTTTCTAGTCCTAAAGCATATTTTATGGATACAAATTGTTATCCAAGTGCATCGAATTATGATTTCAAAATTATGGCAACTGAAGCAAGTTTCTTAACATTTACAGGATCAACAAATGTTGGTAAATTGGATTATACAGTTAGATATCAGATTTTAGGATCACCTTATAGTTCTCTTAAAGTAGATTATACAGCAAACACTCCATCATCAGGAGTGTTTACGATTGCGAGTGGATCAAGTGGGACATTGGGAGACTTATTTGCTCTTACTGAAAGCAGTGGACAAGTCTTTACCTATGGACTTACAGAAACTTCTGGGAGTGCAACTGGTAGTTGGTGGTATTATTCTGCTTCGTTTACTCCAACAGAAATTGCTTCAAATATTGTTGGAGCAATCAATAGTTCAAGTTATTGGTATGCATCTGCCTCTGCTGGTGCTATTACAATTTATGACTATATTAATAGAGGAACTGATGGAAATTCTGCATCAATGAGTTTTGCTGCTGGAACAGCAAGTTGGTTTACATCTTCTTCATTCACTGGCAGTGTTGCTGCAACAGAGTATGCTTCAAGTGCAATAAATGCAACGGGTTCTTCTCATACGATTACCTCTGGATCTTTATATTGTTATCAACTTCCTTATAGACTTAGATATGTGCCTGTAAGTGGTTCGCTTGAAGATACTGATTTAAACAAAGGATTTATGATGGAGTGGAACATAACATAATGGAAAGAAAAGAAGCTTTAGACTATATTAATGGATTTGGTGGTATGCTTAGAACATTAAAAGATACTGATTATGCTTTGTTTAGCAAATGCTTAAATCAATGCTTTGGATTTGGTGGTAATGTAGATTATTTTATCACTGAATGGACTGATGGATATTATGATATGAAAGCATGTGGATCAAAAGTTAAAGAGGCATTATCTATTCTTGAAAAAAAGGTTGAGAAAATTGAAAAAAAACCACCTATATTTTCAAGTCCTTATACGAAAAAAAAGTCTAAAAAAGTCACATTATAATTTATATGGTTAAATAGGTGTTTTTTTTGTATGAATACAAACACAATCCATTTACTTCCATTTCTAAACAATTAAGAAAAGAAAATAAAAGTAATGAAGAATTTGAATTTATGTTATCACGATTAAGTTTAGAAGAAGTTGTTTTGTTAAAACTTGAATTAGCTTCTGTTTTTGCCAAAGGTTCTTTATATGGGATGTCTCTTTATAAAAATTTAAAAAGACTTTTAAGAATAATAATTGTGCGACATTCTGAAAATTTTTGCAAGACTGCTGCTGATGTTTCTTCATTTTTGGGTATTACTCGGGGTTCTGCAATAAGTTTATTAAAAAAATATTCAAAATCTCCTGAATATTTTTTTAATAAAATGGTTAACAATCCTGATAAAGAATGATATTAGTTATATTAAGAATTATGAGGTAAAGAATATGCATGAAATAATTAGAATAACAGATGAAACTCTTAAAGAAAGAATAAATAAGTTAATGGAAAAGAATAAGTGGTCAGAAGAATATGCAATATTAACCTTATTGTATGAAGGTTTGGATTTATTAGAAGAAGATCAAAACACAAATATAAACCCATATTTGTTTACAACTCCAGCAGTATATTATGGATGTACTCCATATGAATATAAACCTAGTGATTGGTATAGTTCAACTTCAGGAACAACCAGTGTTTCGATAGGAGACAAAAATGCTTGAAATGATTAAAGACATTAAAGATGAAGTTCTTAAAGCAAGAATCAAAGAAGTAGAGGAAGGTAATAGGTGGTCAGCAGAACACACAATAAAAGTTTTATTATATGAAGGACTTAAGAGCTTAGAAGATTTAAATTTGATAGTTTCTGCATATAAAAAAATAAAGAATTTAGAAAACGCAGAAATGTTATCTATTTTACACGACGAAGGGCATAAGATTGCTTTTGACAATATGGGTATTTTACACGTTGAAGGGCATAAGATTGTTTTTGATAATAAGGAATATGTAAAAGAAGAGATTATAGGAGAAAAAAATGGAGAATAATGCTGGAAAACCTTGGGAAATTGTAACTAAATTTGTATCTTATGAAGATGCGTTAAACGCAAGAAAATTGATAGATGAATCTTTCCAAACAAAGATACGAAGAAAGTATATAAATAGAACAATGACAGAGTTTGTTCTTAAGAAGAGATTGTGCAAAGAAGAAATTATCATAGAAAAGAAAGAAACAAAATCTGTAACAAACAAAAAGAAGAGAGATCCAAGAGATGTAAAAGGCAGAAAAAATAAAGATGTTGAATGAAGAGTATATAAGAAAAAATTCAAATGAGTTAAAAGAGTCTTTGAGACAAAAATCAATATTTAATGGAAGAATAAATATTGAATATAAAGATAAGTTTCCTTTGACGATAGATTCAGCAATAGTCTGGAACAGACTAGAAGAAATCCCAGAAAAATTAATCAAAAACATATCTACAATTAAAATTGGAGATTTTGCAGAACTTAAAAAAAGAGAAATAGACTCTCTATATGACAATGGTGTCATATATATAACAAATAGGCAAGTAAATGTTAATGATGTTATTGAAGATGTTATTCATGAGATAGGACATGCTATAGAAGAGCAATATACTAATTTTCTTTATAAAGATGATAAGATAAAAGAAGAGTATGAGATGAAGTTTAATAAATTATCATCTATATTAGATGAACATGGTTTTTCTGTTGATTCTTATAAGAAATCAAAAAGATATACAGTAGATGATTTATTTTATAAAGTAATCGGGTATGAAAAATTATCATCCTTTACACAAGGGTTATTTATTTCTCCTTATAGTGCTACGACACTGAGAGAATATTTTGCAACTGGATTTGAAACATATGTTTTAGAGGAAGATAATTCTTATTTAGAAAAGATTAGTCCAAATTTATATCAAAAACTTGTAGAAATTTATCAAAATGAATGAAGAAAAAAAGCATATAAGTTTTTCTGCCATAAATCAGTGGAATAAATGTCCTTATTCATATAAGATTGTTTATGTTGATAAAGTAAAAGAATTTAATCACAGTGAATTTACTGCTTTTGGTAGTTCTATGCATTATGTTATAGAAAATCTTTTGTTAAATGAAAAATTTGATAAACATAATGAATTTAAGAAAAAGTTTGAGCAGGAAATAATGTGCTTAAAAAAATGTGATGAAAAGTTAATAAACACTTTAAGAGAACAGTCTGTGCTTCTTTTAGAAGAAGCAGTTCCAGCGATAAAAAATAGATTTGGTGATTTTGAAGTTATTAGTACAGAAAAAAGAATAGAATATTCTTTAAACGAACAAATGAATTTTCTTGGTTATATAGACCTTATAATAAAAATTGGTGATGAATATAAAATTATTGATTGGAAAACAACTTCTTGGGGATGGGATGCAAGAAAAAAATCAGATAAATTAACTGGTTATCAACTTGCATTTTATAAATATTTCTTGCTTGAAGAATTAAAAATAGATCCTAAAAAGGTAGAAACATACTTTATCTTGTTAAAAAGGACAGCAAAAAAAGATAGAATAGAATTTGTAAAGATTACTTCTGGACAGAAAAAAATTAACAATGCTTTAGAATTAATGAATAAAGCATTATTTAGTTTACAAAATAATTTTTATGTTAAAAACAAATTAAATTGTGATAAGTGTGATTTTAAGAAAACAAAATATTGTTCTTAGGAGGATATTTGATGGAAAATGAGAAAAAGATAAAAATTTTAACACTTAGTGATCATCCTTTGTATCCTACAGGTGTTGCACATCAAACGAAGCTTTTCATAGAATCTTTACTTGAAACTGGAAAGTTTTGTTTTATTTCTTTTGGTGGAGCATTGAAACATCAAAGTATGCAACCTACAAAAACGGAGAAATGGGGAGATGATTGGACGATCTATCCTGTGATAGAATTTGGAAATCCAGAATTAGTAAGATCTATTCTAAGAACAGAAAAACCAGATATATTGTGGTTTATGACAGATCCTAGGTTTTTCGGATGGTTATGGCAGATGGAGGATGAAATAAGACCATTGATTCCTATGGTTTATTATCATGTTTGGGACAATAAACCAACTCCAACTTTTAATGAAACAATCTACAAGTCTACAGATGTGATTGCTACAATATCCAAATTAACAGATGACATTGTAAAAGAAGTATCCCCAAATGTTGAAAGGGTTTATTTACCTCATGCGGTTGATACAAATATTTTTAAACCTTTAAGTAAAGAAGAATTTGAAAATCAGAGATTAAGAATTTTTGGTGCATCACATAATAAGTTTGTGTGGTTTTGGAATAATAGAAATGCAAGAAGAAAAAATTCTGGTGATTTACTGTTTTGGTATAAAGATTTTCTTGATGAGACTGGACATGATAAGTCTGTTTTGTTTATGCATACTAATCCCTTTGATGTAGAAGGACCAAATTTGATTTCAATTATGGAACATCTTGGATTAACAAAAGGGCAAGTTGTTATTTCTATGGAACCATATCCTATAGAATATATAGCAACCTTAAATGGTGTTTGTGATTGTGTAATAAATATTTCAGAAGCAGAAGGGTTTGGATTAAATGTTTGTGAAGGAATGGCATGTGGCAAACCTATTATTGCTAATATGACAGGCGGACTTCAAGATCAAGTTTTTGATGGTGAAAAATATTATGGAGTAGGTATAAAACCAGTTTCAAAGAATATTATAGGATCACAACAGATTCCTTGGATATATGAAGATAGAATATCAAGAGAAGATTTTGTTGATGCCATGAAGAAAATTTTTTATATGCCAAAAGATGAGAGATTAGCACTTGGAGAATCTGCGAGAGAAAGTATATTAAAAAGATTTGATATAACGCAATATAAGAAGTCTTGGGTAGATCTTATGTTGTATGTTCATGAAAAATATGGATCTTGGGATACAAGAAAACTTTATATACCTTATGAATTAATAGAACTTTAGGAGTTTAAGATATGGAAAACGGAAAAATAATCGTAGTGGTAAAAGCTCCGGCATTGTCCGCAAGCGGATATGGTCAAAGATCACGTTTTATTTTAAAAATGTTAAGAGAAAGAAGTGATAAATATGAGACTTATATTGTAAATACACCATGGGGCAAAACTGGTTGGATTGTTGAAAACGATGAAGAACGTAAATGGATAGATTTCAGAATTATTGAAACAATAAAAAGATTTAGTAAGAATCAAAGAATAGAACCTTCAAATGTAGACATATCAATTCAGGTTTCTCTTCCTGTTGAATGGCAGATGTTAGCTCAATATAATGTTGGAGATACTGCTGGAGTTGAGACTGATGCAGTAGATCCATCGTGGTTGCAAGCAGTTAATTCTATGGATTTGGTTATTGTTACTTCTGAGCATTCTAAACAAGGTTTTTTGAATACAGCAGAAAAGATTAATTTTCCTTTAAGCACAAAAATTGAAGTTTTAGGATTCCCAGCAACAGAATTAACATCTTTTTCTGACAAAACTTTAGATCTTGAATTAAAGACAGATTTTAACTTTTTATCTGTTGCTCTTATGGGTCCAAGAAAGAATATTGAAATGATGATTCAAAATTTTGTTGAGGAATTCAGGAATGATGAGAAGGTAGGACTTATTTTGAAAACAGGTGTTGTTACATCGTCCCTTATGGACAGACATTTTACAAAAGCAAAGTTAAGAGCATTTATTAATGGACTTGGTGAAAAGAAATGTAAAATTTATCTTTTACATGGTAGATTGACAGAAGAACAAATGATATATTTAAATCATCATCCTAAAATTAAGGCATATGTAACTACAACACATGGTGAAGGATTTGGTATTCCAATTATGGATGCAGTGGTAAGTGAATTACCAGTAGTAGCTTCGGTGTGGAGTTCTTTAACTGATTATATGTATATTCCTAATGAATATTTGAAGGAAATAGGTAAAAAAGAAACAGATGTTCCTTATTGTGCTCCTGTTAAATATGAGTTAAAACCATTGACAAAACAAGAAGCGTGGAAAGGTGTTTTAAATGAAGGAACAAATTGGTGCCATCCATATGCCAATTCATTAAGAGAGCAGATGAGAAAAGTCACAAAAGATTATACTTTTTATAAAAGCAAAGCAAAAACGCTTTCTGAGTATATAAAGGTTAAATTTAAGAAAGAAACATTGTATAATAGATTTTATAATCTTATAGATGCAGTGCGTAAGAATGATACTAAAGATCTTAGTGAAGAAATTGACACTGGAGTAAGTTTTGAATGATTAAAGATCTTGTTTCTATAGTTATTCCGACATATAATGATGAAAAGCATCTAACAAAAGCTTTAGATGATATGGTCAATCAGACATATCGTCCGATAGAGATTATAATTGTTGATGATGGAAGTACAGATGATACACCAAATATTTTAGCATATTATGAAAGTCAATATGATTTTATAAAAGTCTATACAAAAGAACACGGAAATATAGCAGGGCCAGGAGCAGCTTTGAATTATGGGCACAAATTTGCTCAAGGTGAATTTCAAACTTGGGTTTCATCAGATGATAGAAAGTTTCCACATATGATTGAAACGCTTGTTAATTTTCTTAAAAAAAATAGGGACATAGAACTTGTAGTGTCAGCTTTTATTTCTGATTATTTAAAAGGTATTTGGAGATCGGTAACGCCTTCGAATAAATATCCCAAAGGATATGAAATTCAAACGTGTCCTGTTTTTGAGAATGGAACAAAATTATCAAAGGAAGAATTTTTTGTTGATGAATGGACATCTATAAACGAATCTGCTTGTCATATGGGTGTGAATTATATGTATACAAAAAAATTGAAAGACAAATGTGGGGAATATTTACTTATTCCTGGAGAAGATTATTATATGGAAGTCTTAATGTCTTTGAATTCAAGAGTTGGATATATAGATGAAGTCTTAGGGACACATAAATGTCCAGAGGATGCTCTTTCTGTTATGAACAGATCTTGTGTTGCAGAAGCAAATGTATTAACGAGACAATTAATAAATCATAATTATATTCATTGGCATTTGTCAAAAATTCCCAAAGTTGCAAATTTTTATTGGGGATCTGAAAAAATGTCATTTTTGAGATATATGACAATTCATTCTTTTAAGACATTGAATCCTGACTGGTCTGTTAAGATTTATGTTCCAAAAAACTTTGTTAAAGAAAAATTATGGGAAGATAAATTTCATCAGAGCGATACAGTTGATTATCATCAAGAATATGATTATTTTGATAAGTTAAAGAAAGATTTTGCAGTTAAGATTATTGAAGTTGATATAGATACAAAGCAATTTGGTGAAACTTTGTCTGAAGCACAAAAATCTGATTATTTCAGATGGGCTTTATTATATCAATCTGGTGGTTTTTGGTTTGATATGGATATAGTTTTTATTAAACCCATGTCAAAAATTTATTTTAATGATAAAATTAATAATGTAGTAGACACAGTTGTTTGTATAGATCCTAATCATGGTAATTTTATTGGTGTTTTGTCTTCTCATGGAAATAAGAATCCTTATTATAGATCTTTAATAGAAATGTGTAAAACAAAAGAAATGGTGAATGAATATCAGTCATTGGGGGCTCCAATGATAAACACTAAATATCATAATATTGAAATTATAAGAAACTTCTTTAAAAACTTAAGAGTGATTAATTTAGATACAAGTACTTTTTATTTTTATAATTTCTTGAATCTACATAAGATATATGATCAAAACAATTATGAATTATTACCAAACAATGCAATAGGGGTCCATTGGTATGGAGGACATCCAGTTAGTCAAAAATGGAATAATACATTAAATCATAAAAATTATAAGAGATATGACAATACTTTAATATCTGCTATTAAGGAAACATATAATGATATCATTTAAAAATAAGATACTTCTTATAACAGGTGGAACAGGAACATTTGGAAGAGCAGTATTAGATAAGTTTTTAAAATCAGATATAGAAGAAATTCGTATATTCTCCAGAGATGAAAAGAAACAAGATGATATGCGTAATGAGTATGATTGTAAGAAATTGGAGTTTTTTATTGGTGATGTAAGGAATGAAAAAAGTCTTGAATATGCTATGAGCGGTGTTGATATAGTATTTCATGCAGCTGCATTAAAGCAAGTTCCTTCTTGTGAATTTTTTCCTATTGAAGCAATAAATACCAATTCATTGGGAGCCGATAATGTTATTAATTCTGCTATAGAACATAAAGTAAGAAAAGTGATTGTTTTAAGTACAGATAAAGCAGTGTATCCAATAAATGCTATGGGTATGTCAAAAGCTTTGATGGAAAAAATAATGACTTCAAAATCAAAATTTGCGAATGATAATGGTACTATTTTATGTGGAACAAGATATGGGAATGTAATGACTTCAAGAGGTTCTGTGATACCTAAATTTATTGAACAAATAAAAAATAATCAAGAGTTAACTGTTACAGATCCAAATATGACTAGATTTCTTATGTCTATAGATGAAGCGGTCAATCTTGTTTTGTATGCGTTTGAAAATGGATGTGCGGGTGATATATTTGTTCAAAAATCTCCTGCTGCAACTGTTATGTCTATTGCAAATTCTTTAATAAACATTTTTGGTTTTAAAAATAATATAAAAATTATCGGAACTAGATATGGTGAGAAGAAACATGAAACATTAATTTCTAGTGAAGAACGTGTTAGAGCATCTGAATTGAATAAGTATTTTAGAATTAAATCAAATTCAATGGAATTAAATTATGGTGCTTATTTTGATTCTGGGAATAATTTAATTTCTGAGAAAGAAGATTATACATCTGAGAATACAAAAAGATTGGATGAAAAAGAATTGACGGAACTTTTATTGAATTTGCCTTATATACAAAAACAATTGGAAAGTATTTAAATGAAAACTATTGCAGTGTTAGGTGTTACTGGAATGATAGGTAATGCGGTTTATAATAAACTAAAGAATGATAAAAGTTTTATTATTAAACCGTTTGCGAGAAACATTCAATTAGCAAAATCTATGGGTGTAACAAATTGTTTATATTTTGGGGCATTAGGCGATTCTTTTAATTCATTTCATTTATTGATTGGGTGTGATTATGTTATAAATTGTATTGGTGTTATAAGACCATTTATGAAACAGAATTTATCAGAAAGTATTTATGTAAATTCTGTTTTTCCGTGGAATATATCTACATTTTGTAGATATAATAATATTAAATTTATTCATATAACAACTGATTGTGTATTTTCTGGGATAAGTGGACCTTATTGTGAAGACGATTTACATGATCCATTGGATGAGTATGGTAAATCAAAGTCTTTAGGAGAACCTAATAATTGTCTTGCTCTCAGAACAAGTATGATTGGTGAAGAACAAAAGAAAAAAATTCAATTGTTAGAATGGGCAATAAGTAAAAAAGGAAAAACGATTAAAGGATATACGAATCATTTTTGGAATGGAATGACTGTTTTAACATTTGCTAAAATTATTAATAAAATAATATCTGACGATTTATATAAAGAAGGATTATACCATTTATATACATTAAATAATATTGTTTCTAAGTATGAAATTCTTCATATTATGAATGATGTATATAAATTAGAATTAGAAATAGAACCATTTGAGACACCGATAGGTGTTAATCGTGTTTTATATAGTGTAAGGGGTTACATTGATAATTTTGAATATTGTTCTTCTAGTATAGAAGAGCAAATAAAGGAGTTGTGTAAGTGAATCATTTTAAAATTGTAATACCAGCGTATAATGTATCAAAATGGGTAGAAAGGACCATAGAAAGTGTTTTGATTCAAGATTTTAAAGATTTTGAATGTGTATTCATAGATGATATGTCTACGGATAATACAGTTGAACTTGTAAAAGGGAAAATCAAAAACGATCAAAGATTTAAAATCATTCAAAATACAGAGAAAAAATATGGTCTTAGAAATTATTATGAAGGAATTAATTTTTTAAAACCAAGAGATAATGATATTATTATTACATTAGATGGTGATGATTGGTTTCCATACAATAATGTTTTAACAAAAGTAAATGAGATATATGAAAAGAAACAGTGTTGGTTGACGTATGGCAGTTATATGAATTATCCTTCAAGAATGAAAAGTGACTGGATAAAGCAACCTTCATTTGAGATAGTTGAAAATTCATTGTTTAGAAGTTCTGATTGGGTGTATTCTCATTTAAGAACGTTTAAATATGGATTATTTAAAAGAATTGATATAAAAGATTTTAAAGATATGGATGGAAAATGGTTTGAGGTTTCGTGGGATTTGGCATTTATGTTCCCAATGTTAGAAATGGCAGGTCATAAGGTGGTATATTTATCTGATGTTCTCTATGTATATAATATTGAAACAGAAAATAATGATTACAAAGTAAGAACTAAAGAAGTTAGAAGAATGGATAATTATATAAGATCACTTCCAAAATATAAAAGGATAAATGAATTATGACAGATTGTTTTATATTATCTAAGAACAGAGCATCACAATTACATTTACTTTTAACAAGTATTAATGAACATTTTATTGATGTTGAAAAAATTTATGTTTTATATACATATTCAAACGATTTTTTCAAACAAGGATATAATAAACTTTTTAAAAAAATGTCTATATTTAATATGGATTTATCAAATTTAGATATAATTCCTATATTGGAAAGTTCTTTTAGAGAAGATCTTTTGGATATTTTTAAGAAAGAAGGATCAGATCATATTTTAGGATTATGTGATGACAATATGTTTTTTAAAGATGCAAACATATCAGAAACATTAAGTAAAGTTGATTTTAAATACAATGATATTTTTTCTTTAAGGGTTGGGAAAAATATAAATATTACATATGAAGGAAATTTACCTGAGATTCCTGTTTTTTTGAATGAAAAGGAATATTTGAAGTGGGAGTGGAGAATTTTAAAAAGAGCATGTTTTGGATTTCCATCTTGTATTGACAATCATGTTTATAACAGAAAGTTTTTATATGATTTTTATTCAAAACATAATTTTAATTCTCCACCAAAAATGGAAGAAGTTTTTACGAATAATGCCAATAAAATTTTTGGTAAATTTATATATTCTTTTGAGCATTCTAAAACTGTTAATATTTGTATGAACATGGTACAAACTGTAAGTTTGTCAAATCCGTTTGGTAAAAAATATTTTTATTCTTTAGATGAATTGAATCAGAAATTCATCGATGGAATAGTTATTGTCCCTGAAATAGACAAAGATAAGATAAACTGTATTCATCAAGAATTTAAAATGAATTTTATAAATGTAAGCATAATTGATAGATGAGGATGATGAAATCTTTAAACTTATTAACTCCTTTTAGATCTGACATTATTCCAAAATATACTTATATCAAGTTTTTGGAAGAAAATATTCAAAGTATTTGGGGAAAAGAGTTATATATAGAGCATTTAAGAAATTGGAATAATTTATTTGAAATAAATCCAAGAAAAGTTGGAGAAAAAGAGTACATTGATTCGTTTATGAGTATAATGAATTCAATAAAAGAAAAAGGGTTTGACAAAAGTATATCAATTATACCTGTTTATCAAGGAAAAATGTTAAACGGATCTCATAGGGTTGCTTCTTCAATTTATTTTAATAAAGATGTTGAAACAAAAGAATCTTTTTTGAGCGAAGGGCAAATAGATTGTTCTTTTGATTATTTTAAAAATAGAGGATTGTCAGAAGAATATCTTGATTATATGGTATATCAATATTGTTTATTAAAGAAAAATACTTTCGTTATTTGTTTGTTTCCTTCTGCCAGAAAATATTGGGAAAGAATCAAAGAAGTTATTGAGAATAAAGCAACATATGTTTTTTCAAAGAGAATAAATTTTACTTTATATGGATTATATAATTTAATGGAATCTCTTTATCATAATGAGCAATGGTTGTTTGGTGGTTGTAAAAATAAAATTAATTTTTGTTTTCCAAATAAAGATGTTGATAGAGAAATGCAAGTTGTGGTTGTTGAATCAGATCTTGAAAATATAAAAAAAATAAAAGGTGAATTTAGAGAAATATCAAAAATTGAAAATCATTCTATACATATAAACGATACATATGAACAAACATTAAGAAATGTTTCTATGTTTTTTAATAAAAATAGTATTGAATTTATGAATACTTCTCCATATGCTAAGCAATTATATTTAAATAATTTTTATTCTCAAAATTTCAAAACAATATTTGATAGATTTGAGAAGATAAATGAATTAAAAACAGATAAAGTTTGTGTTACAAGTAGTGCAGTATTATCTGCATATAATATAAGAGATTGTAGAGATATAGATTATTTATATCATGGAGAGGTACCACCTTATACAGATAATAATATAGATTGTCATAATAAGGAAAAAGATAAATATCCAGGGCATATTGATGGTGTAATTTATAATCCTAAAAACTATTTTTCTTTTTTTGGTATAAAATTTATGTCAATTAGAGCACTAAAGATATTCAAGTCTTTTAGAAAGGAAGAAAAAGACTTGAACGATTTAAGATTAATGAAAAGAGGAGAATTAAATGTTTAAGATATATTTCATGCCAGTTTGGGGAGAGTCTTCAAAAAAAATATTAGATTTAGCAAGATGTCAAACACCAAAAAATAAAGGTATTTGGAAGGATATGATTGCTACAACTGATTATGATAAGGCAGATTTTTATATTGTTCAGGATTATACGGAGATACCAATAGAATTTCCAGAAAGAACTATTTTTTTTCGTAGAGAAATTCCTGGAGCTGGCAGAATAGACGATTTTAGTAATGATGACAGAATTAAAAAATTTGATTATATTGAAGGAACAAGTTATTTTTTTACAAAATGGCTTTATTGGAATTCTAAAATAGGTGGAATTGGGAAAACATATGATGATTTAAAAGATTTTAAAAATCCTAAAAAGGACGTATATGCTTCAACCATTCAATCAAATAAGACTCAAATTGAAGGGCAAAGAAAAAGACTTCTTTATTTGTATGAAATAAAGAAAAAAAACCCGGATATCATATCTTTTTATGGTACAATGAATAAATTGTTACAGTTTAATGATGCTAAACCACTAGAAAATAAATTTGATTTATTGAGTAAGTCTAAATATTATTTTGCTTTCGATAATAATGATTATGATTATTATTTTGGAGCTCAATTAACTGATGCATTTTTATGTTGGTGTTTTCCTATTTATTGGAAATCAAAGATTTTATCAAAGTTTTTTCCAGAGAATTCATTTTATCTTATAGACGATTTAGATGATTTAAGCAGTATAAATAAAATTTTTGAATTTTTAGATAAACATTCTTATGAAGATGTGATATCTTCTATTCAAGAGTCAAGAGATTTAATTCTTGATAAATATAATATGTGGCCGACAATTTATAGAGCAATAACAGAAGGTAAAGTAATATGATATATCAATATGAACCGTTGATGACAAAAGAATATGCAAGAAGAGTAAAAGAACAGATAGAATCTGGATGGATTGGGAGTGGAGATCAAGTTTTTTATTTTGAAAAGAAATTATGTGAATTAACAGGAAGAAAATATGCTATAGCAACGACTTCTGGAACTGTTGCATTATTTTTGTCTTTATTAGCAATGACAAAAAATAGAAAGAATGTTAAAGTTTTATTTCCTTCTTATACATTTATTGCTGGAGCAAATGTAATAAAATATTTGGATCTTGAAATAGTTTTATGTGAAGTAAATTATGATACTATGTGTATGGACATTAATGAAGTTGAAAAGTTTTTGATAAAATATAAATATGATGAAAAAATAGTTATGTTTGTGGAGCACAATGGATATCTTGGTAAAGATGTCAAAGAAGTGAGAGAAATGTGCACGAAATATAATACATTAATGTTAGAAGATAGTGCTCAATCAGTAGGTTTAGATGGTGCTGGTAA